>Ga0116229_10011059_pt1 | contig 13406 bp, 11 predicted proteins | sample S1TSphgellanicum_3_FD_87313 | JGI IMG/M metagenome (GOLD analysis project Ga0116229, IMG submission 87313) | Host-associated microbial communities from peat moss isolated from Minnesota, USA - S1T2_Fc - Sphagnum magellanicum MG | ecosystem: Host-associated > Plants > Peat moss > Unclassified...
ACCCCCCCCCCCCCCCCCCCCTTTCACTGGGCACAGATTATGAGATTTTTCCAGTCACGTGCTCCTGCCAATGTAGACATGAGGTTATCACCTCAACCAATCAGGCAATACGGCAAAATCAGGTTATGAGTTATAACTTGCGTCCAACCAACCAATAAGAGTGTGACGCACCCCTCCATACTCATAGACAGGGTTCTGGCACATTACTTGTGCTTTGTGCTCTTCGTTTCTTCTGTGTATTGCCATGCCTTCCTGTGGTGGTTACAGAATATCCTTGAACAACTAATGTGTTTGAACAAAGGAGAATTCAGATATACTACTTACATAGCATTTTGAAATCCACCAGTGTGGTAAGGAAATAATTTCCAAAGTTTAGGCTTCTTAAAGACATTTGGGTTTGTAGTTTGAAGCATTCCAAACTTGGACTTCTCAATGCTATTAAAAAATTATTAGATACGTGATTGGGAAAACCTAACCACAGTAAGTACACAAGATGTAGTAAGAGGACCAGAATATGAACTTAACATGAAATGGCCCAAGATATATAGCAGCTAAGGAATACTGGGACTGCTGTCTGCAAAGCTTATCCTCACTGGACTCCTGCATCCAGAACTTATCCTCCCCAAAGCTGAGAGGAACTCTGGCCCACCTCTTTGGAGGTCAGTTTAACCTCTCAATATCAACCTTTTATGTTGCACTGGTGTCCAGCAGTCAATTTCCAATTTCTGGGAGAGAGTCTAGTGTGGCCTTACTATGAGACCCCTCTGATCCAGACACCTATGACATCCAGATGATTATAAAAAGAATGGAATCCCTGACCCACCACTTTTGGAAGCTGTTCTTTTGCATCAAAATTTTCAAAATTTTCCCAGCTGCATGTCAAAGCATCAGACTGGCAATCCAGCATTCGAATATCAGTTTCTTGAACGGAGTCCAGTGTGGGCCCTGTAGAACTGTGATGGGTGGTTCCAGGGAAATTTTATATTAAAGCTTAAACCTGACTTACCAGCCTTGGAATATTATACTATACAGTATAGCTCATGTAAGGAACTGCAAGCAAAATTCAGGAGTTTTTCCTGGTCAGGAATGAACTCATTTGAACACTGATTATAAAGTAACATGCTTTTCAGCACCATTTTGGTCAAGTTCAACCCAAGTCACAAAGTTTGAATCATTTGTTGCCATCAGCCAAAGACTAGCCACAGCCAGAAAGACTTCAGATTTGGCAGGTGGGGTTATAATGAAGTGAAAAATACTTGTAGTCAGCCACAGAAAGCTTACTCACCTTCACACTTTGAAGCCATAGCTTAGTACACCTTAGGACATCACCCACACCCCGTACTTCTGCCTTTACCAGTGTTTATCACACCAAGGGAAGTTAACTACTCTTTGTATATTTTATGAAACATGTGGAATAGAGGCAGGATTCTATTTCGTACATTTGTGAAAGGATATGATATTAAAGGAATACTCTATAAAATTACGAATATTCAAAATATATATTTAAAATATTTTCATAATCAAATTCTAAGCATGATATTTAAATTTTTGAATAAATTGTAAATTATACTGTTTTTTCAATAAGTTGCAACCTGTATTGTTTTTCAAGTCATTTGAAGAAAAATGGAACTGACTTCCCCCTACTTATCACATCTAACAAAGACTGTTAATTATTTTCTAATCCTCACCCCCACCCATAAACATGAAAAATTGAACAGTGCCTTGAGTGAAAGACTATTTTAAACTTGCCACCACATTGGCTGACCATTATGATTGGCCAATCAAAAGCAATCATTTTCTTTCACTGTCCTTATGAAAGTCACTATATATTATCTGACCAGTGCAAATTTACATGTTCACACTGGTGGGCATGCAATATGTACGAGTATTGGGCAGTTCTTAGAATGAAGGACAGATACCCACTGGTTATCAACCCAGGTATATATTCACTTGCCCTTTGGTTCTCAAGATTTTCAAAGAAATCGTCTTGGCATATAACAGTCATTCTGAGATTTTTCAAAAAATCAGAAAACCAGTCAAAGAACCATGAGTCCGCTGAGGGTTTTGAAATAACTGGAACTGGCGGTTCTTTGATTCTGAATTTTTTTCCAAACAACCAGAAACGACAGTTCTTTAAAAGTTCCAAGAACTGTCCAACACTGGTATGCACAAGTAGAGCTCTCAGACAAGTTTCAATTAGCAACTTTTCAAACTACCAAATGAGGGTGTTTAGAACTGTAGCCAAAATCAGGCAGCTGGTTAGCAAAATGGTACAATTTTAATCCAAGTCCACTTCAAAAGTCTGGGTTTTCTCCATTGTCAGGATTGTAGAGAGAGAGATGGACACTCTATAGTTCTACAGTTTTTCTGAATGTTTTTAGACTTATGTAGTTACATATATATATATATATAATTGCATGTACTTGCTTGAGTTATAAAAGTCTGGACTTGGTTGCGTGCTGGACTTACATGATCTTAGTATTAAGATCATGTAAGTCCAGCACTTTGACCCACAAAACAATATTAAAGGGGGAAAAGAAAACTTGCCCTTCCAGGAGACACAACAGACAAAAGTGTCTGACTTGATAAGAATCAAGAGCATCCACTGAGAGCAACCCAGTTAAGTATGCGCTGTCTACATTGGCCACATTCCTTCCAGATGTATTAAGGTGGTGTGTTCCATGGCAATATCAGGCAGGTTCTAGTGAGAGGAAGATCTGGGGACTTGAGCCTTCGTTGAACTCGGTTAAAGAAAGCCCCGGACATCAGATCTCAGCATATTATAACCGAATTCCAATGTCTGCCTGCACACCCCTGATTCATTGCCAGTAACTGTCGGCTTCACTTGAAGCTGCTATCCAGAGCACCCATGGAAGAAGATTGATCGAGTTATAAATGCCACATATGTTATGGCTCACTTGGGACCAATCTCAAGAGAAGTCATCATGCAGACTTGAATAGACAAAACAAGGCACCTCTCTGAAACTTTCTGATATAATTCCCAGTTTCAATCAATAAAAAAGCAATTGGCTGAAGGACCCTCAAATCAGGACCTTCACTTGAGCCCTGGCAGCAGACGTTGTCTTGGGCAGCCTTCTCAAAATCTGAAGCTCCTGATCTGCAAACTAGCCAGCAGAAACCTGCACCCTAGTACACTACAGCTTGGTTTCAATAGCATAATAATAAGGTTTTTCTTATGCCCTGCTTTTACCAAAGTCTGGAGTAATGTGACTCATGATCAGCTTACCCCCCTAGTCTTCTGCAAACAGAGGTCATACAGCTTGACAGGCTGGTCTAGAGAACAGTTTGATAAACTTTGGAACCTTATGCAACATTTACCCAATGGGATGGATGCCAAGCACTGTGTGTGTGCGCCCACCACCAGCTTAAGAAGTTTGGACCCATCTGAGGCAATATATTGGGAATTAAGTCCAATGCAGCAGCTACTACATTCATGAGTTGAACTCCTTGGTGAAGCATACGGTCTTATACCCCTCCACCAAACGTTTTTGCAACTAGGAATCATGTCACATGACTATCACCCACAGGTGGGGCTTGCAAGAGCAGTTGGAAACTCCAGCCGGGCCTCCAAGCTTAAACCATTCATTACTTTAACAGTCAGCAAGAGTAGTAGTTGCATGTCCGGCCTGACATTTAAATGAATCCTGCTAGCAATAACTTCTTCAAAAAGAGTGAACTGAGAATTCTACATTCGTCCCTGGTAATAGTTCTGTTACTGTTGACACTACACCAGTTGAACTTTCCCTTCTTTTCTGGAAAAGAAATATTAGAATGATATCAGAATTTAACAGCACCCAGAAATTAGACTCTGAATTTATTATGACTACAATATGGGTGAGCTTCTAGAAACTAATGAATTTCCTTTTTCCTCTTTTTTCTGGAAATGGCTTTCAAGTTTTCCGCTCTAAAAGTCTAGAATTCAGTCTCCTTTAGAGGAAACAAGGGCAAGGAAATTAGGGAAGAAAAGCTTTAACACTACCAGAGAATGTGGTTTTTCCCACACAAAAATCTGAGGCTCATGACACACGTGTGAAGTAAACTTTGTGGTTTCATCCATTACAATGTACAATGTGCTTGATATATATAGTGACATACACTACATTAAAATGACAATTTGACATTAGGTAATGGCACATATTACATTTCTGCCATATGTATTACCGTATGTCAAATTGTCATTTTAATGTAATTTATGCCACAATAAATATCACATATTGTACATTGTAATGGATGAAACCACAAGGTTTACCTCCCACGTGTAATGAGCAGTGGCATTTTTGGTGAGAAAATCCACATTCTCTTGTGTTCTTTTTGTTCTGGATCGCAGTTCAATCATGGCAATGGAAATTACTATGGCTCAAATACCCACTGCAGGTGCTATACAACACCTTAATCAAGCTAGCTAGCAAGCAAGCTATGGGAGCGTCCGTATAATTTGAAGACTCTGAAAGACAGCCGAGGTTTGTGGTATGAAAATATTATGCAGTGTTTATGAATTATACTGATTCTTCACAAGTACTAAAATTTACGTATTCGATTTTAGTGAAGCAGCTGTAATTAGGCTGCAGCCTCCAGCTTAAACAATTACAAAATATTTATACAAATGTGGGATTTGTAATCAATCCAGCAGCTTGTGACATGCAGAAAAGCAAGCAAATTGCATTCACTATTGAATGAATGATCCGGCACCACCTCCGCTTGGTGGGATGCGGTCAGCGCGAATCGCTGCAGCAGTGATCTGCACTTCTGTCGCGCCTTGGAGCAGGTCTACGTGGGTGTTGCAACACTAGCTTGTGGAAACTCCTCCCTCCCGCGTGTAGTAGCTGTAGTACTATAGATTCGATAAGCACCACAGGCAGGCAGGCAGGCATGCAGGCAGCAGGCGGGGCCAAACATGCCTACTTGCAAAGTTGGTACATTGAATTCCGAGTCGCTGCAGCTTCCAACGACACAGTCCAAAACTATAATTATATATATTTATTCTTTTCCACACATTCTTACAGTCCCAATTTCTGCATATTCCTGTAGAAGCTTTGCTCCTCGCATCTGGCAGTAATGTGCAGAGCTGCAGCTTAAAATAAGTCAGATTTGTATAAATCATACGGAACAAAGGTCAGGGACTTCACGTTCCGGGTAAGTATCTAGCGAGTAGTTCGTATAAGTTGAACGCTTATAATGGGTGTGGCTGCAGCTTCAGTAAAATTCTTGAGAGACGATTAATGCACAGACATCATGATCTCATTCATTTGTTCAACTTCTACGAGCAAGATTTCTGTGGTAACAAACTTCTGCAACTGTCTGTCGTCGACAGTAGTTCGCTAAACCTGCTGCACAATTATAGTGGGTCACTGCTAGCTGCTTGTATTGACGACCTGCATGCTAGCTATTCGTCGCAACCAGCTGCAGCTGATTTCATTGCGTAAAGACCATTAGACCTGCTGCTGTATGTACATAAACAGCAATCTGGCAGTACTTGCACCTACACTAAGAGTTCATCATTGAGTTTTGCAGTAGATTTGAAATCATCGTTCTGAAACTTCGATTCAACGATGATCACAAGGATTCCAACTTCGTACAACTCCTGTGTGCAATGTGGGAAAGCTCTCAGTTATCCCTCTTAGAAATCCCTCTTAGAATCAATGGCAAAGGGAAAAATTCATTTGTTTCCCCCAAGAATAGGTGCTTTCCAAGGTCAGGGAAAATTTACCAACTTCCCCTTTAACGTTGGTTCACAGTACCCTTCTAGATGGCATAATTGAACTTTCCCTGTAAGGCTGGCTCCCTGGGAAGGAATGTTGCAAAACTCCCTGTGTTGCACAATTCCCTGTTACTTACTTGCATTTTTAGTCTATCCTTGGAGGTAAAAGTTAGACAATTTTCCCACAAGTGATTCATCCAAGAGCTCCTCGTGAAATAGTTATTGCACGAAACATTTGGTCAAAAGATGTAAGTAGTGGAGTCCTGCAAGCGGGGTGCAGTCCTCCTAGACTGTCGTCCGGCCGACTGATCAGGCTACTAGTAAGCTGCCTTCATTCTCTGATCTTCGTCCTTCCTTGTCTACAGGCCGCTATGATCTAGTATACTCCTCTGACGAGTCCGACGGGGCCTAGAGAGCCTTGGCGCTCCTAGTAAGTACTAACACAAAATTAAAAAGTATAATCTTCGTGCAGGGATAGAATCAGCTTAGGATCCGAATGTCGTTTCTAAAACTGCAGCTAGCGTCAAGAAGGTATGTCACCGCGCGCGGGGTGTGCGCCTGGCTAGCTAGCATAATATTGCGGGAGTAATTTTGATGTCAAAGAGAAAGAGGTCCCACCATAGCTGCTAACTGGTGGTGCTGCTGCTGCGCACAACTTCTGAATTCTTTACTGATCAGGAGGTCAGCGCCGGCCCCTGTTGGCTCTTGTGGCGCAATATTTCCACAAACCCACCAAGTCAAACGCCTGTACACCATGAGCTTCACGCCAAGCCGACGCCTCCTGCTGCTGCCTATAATGTCGACACTACTGCTGCAGGTTCCCTGATCCCAGGTAGAGCGCTTCAGCTGCTGGCATATAAACCTCTTGGTTTTTGTCTCAGCTAGTCCATCTAACTTATCTTCATTCTTGAAAATCGTTTCCCCAAGAAGAGGTGGTGAAATCTGGCTCTTGAAGTCTCTGTGGTGTAGACTCGTCGAAGAAATTCTAACTCTCCCGTTTGTTTTCCAATTGTACCTCACTTGTCCAGAAGATGGTTCTCGTACAGATCACAACAGATCATACTATGTGATATTCAACTGTCTCAACGTTCTCCTTAGTCCGCCCCTGCTGACCAGGTTGTAGAACTCATTCACCCGCGCAGTTCTGATCAGAAGAAGCCTCAGGAAGAATCATCGCTACTGCAGTGTTTTCCTGACCCGCGGGACCAGATTTCTCCCGATGGGTTTGATCACATCTAGAACTATATTACTTGCCATTTTTGTATGCTCCCTGCTAATGTTTTCTGCTGAATCTAGGAACATACAAGTACTGCAGCCTGAATCAGCAGATGTGTCAGCTGCCGTGTTTCCTGCATCTTCCACGGTGCACACGAGTACTAGTGTTTCTGAGCGACATCAGGGTCTTGAGCTAAAAACCAAGTTGAAAATCCAAAGCTTTCCACACCGCTCCACGGCGAACAGCTCCAGTCAGGATAGTAGATATAATCAGCCTACACCTTCAGGTCCTAGCCGTGGTCACAACAGCGTGCCGATCCCTTAAATGCTCAACTGCACGTCGCGACGCCGTATTCGCGAATGAATCACAAATTGATATTTGTTCCGTCGTTGAAGAACTTGCACTTAGGATTCCAAGCCTATGAGACCTAGTGCACTATTCTGGCCAGCCACAGTGATGGAATATAGTTCAGTTAGCGGATTCTTGTATTTTATGCCTATGATCATGCTGCAGTACCCGAGGAAGCGCATTGATCCTTCCCATGAAGAGCTGGGTGGAGATCAGCTGCCAAGCTAGTTCTTATCAGTTTCATAATGAAGGGAGCTGGTAACAGCAGTTGCGTTGTCCTTGAAGATGTAGCAGACCTTCTCTTGACCCGTAGCTGCTGATCAAGCCAGGAAAGCGATTTTCAAGAGCAAGAAGGGAGCTTGGAGTTGATTCCAGATCGCCCTGCTAGCTAGCTGCAATACTAGGCCTGTTTAGGTATAACTGTTGACAACAGTCTCTTTCTGCACCAGCAACCCGAGCAAACTAGCCACAGTAGGAGCGTGGACGGCAAAGCTAGCTGACCGTTTGCGCACGAGAGTTCAAGTAAAAGTTCATTCCTTTCATTAGTGCGGAGCTGTACTCTAGAATACTAAATCTGAGTGTGCTGCTGATTTGGAGGAGTTCACAATGACAATATTTCCGAGGGGTGGCGACGGAGGCCGGATCTGCTGCATCCAGGCTTAGTTACTGGCCATGAGTACTTGTGCCTGCGCGCGTGCGGCGGCCGGACTTCCAGCATCAGAAACTGGAGGGATACTTACTTCAAGACCGTGAATCGACCTAGCTGCAGCCTGCTTACACGTCTGAAGATTGTATGACAATCTCAACATGAAGATTGCTTGATGTTCCTTCCTGCTTGAACCAAAATGTCGATCCAGGCTATTTATGTACAATGCTAGTCATTTATATCATGATCTAAACTGAGATCTGCCTCATTCCGCTCAAGGTCTCGACTCTCACCTCAGTGTACACATCGTCGTAGATTGAAGCTGTAATATATATATATATATATATATATATATTCTTGGGTCCTTTATGTGCAATCCTGTCACGTAGGTTTATCTTTCAATGCAGAATAACTGATTCATGTGTTCATTCACATTCTTATCAACTTTGCAGGCTGTTGAAGTTTCTAATTTCTGAGTAATTCAGGAAGTCTGATGATCCTGCATCTGCACAATTCATGAAAGCATGAACATTTGCTGCAGATCTGATCATAGGAGTAAAACGTTAAAGCCGGTGTCGCAGACCATTGTAATGATATGAGAGCTCAATATTTTCAGATGATAATGCGAAGGTCGTCGTCGTCGTCATCCCCTTCACACTTAATCGAGTTAGTCTTAAACTTAATTTCTCTAGCACCGGTTCAAATATCCTTCCAGTCGAGTTGTTGAAATTAAAGTTAAGACGCTGAGAAGACTATGATCATCAGCTGGCAATTGTTGAGAAGTTTGTTCGATTGCTGGTTAAAGCAACTAAGGATTTGGACATCACGGCACAGGGCTAGCTGCTCTTCATGACAGGCTATACTAATGATTTGCTAGTACTCTAGTAGCTGGTGGATAGCAACATCGAACTAGAGAATGTTCGAGCTAGCCAGCTTGGATAAGTTCTTGAAGGGTTCTTCAAGGACCTCATCAGCAGCAGCTTGCGATCATCAGAGCTGCGCGTGTCATTAAATCAAGTATTCTCTTTGTGAGTCCTGTGTGGAGCAGCAGGTTATGTCCTAGCTCGCCGGCCCACTTGCGGAAAACTCCGTTCTAGAAAACATCCTGACAGCTGCAGCAGTAATTAGTTTCTGGCAATATCCTCCAACACCCAAGCGTCTTCGCATGAGAGCTTTCTGCCTCAGAAGTCGATCTTGAATTATCACCAAATTAAATTAATTCTAGCAAGCTTTTCGAGTACCCAAGCCACGTCTTGGCAGATTTTTCTGCCTCAGAAAACCATATTCACATAGCCGGGGAAGCAAAGCAATCTTGGTCTTCCCAGGGCTACTCATCCAGAGCTTGGCGACATGTCCTTCGAGCGAGCAGAATACCCTGAAAGGCCGTCATTGCAGAGTATAAGAAGCAGTGTTGGGCGAATTTGTCCATTTCAACATACTTTAGACGAGGGTCCAGGGTCCAATTTCCTAGGAACCAATTTGGACTGATTTGAAGCAAATTATATCCTTGAGTTGGACTGTACCTTGGTCCCTAGCCTGATTCTTGGTTCTCCAAATCAGGCAGCTCTCCTTTTAGCACTGTGTTTTCTGGTCCGAACCAATTGATTTTCCCTCCAAAACAGGTGCCATGTAAGTTTAGCCTCAATTTGCCACTATTTGGTCTTGGACCCTCGTTTAAAGGCCTTGGGACCAATTTAAAGCTTTTGACCAATAAGATTGCTTGAATTCATTGGTCCCTGGACCCTCGTCTAAAGTCGCCTTTTAAATATACTGTACAACTATACCTTAGAACTTTGACACTTGTCTGTTAAAACGATTTCAGAATTTTTATTTTGATAAATAAAATATTATTCTTGAAGGTTCAACATTTTCCTTCACAATTTTTTCTTTGAAGTTCTTTTGGGGGAGGGGGTTGAAAATGTCAACATTTCTGAAAATAATATTTAATTTGTGTCAAACCTTTGCCAATACTTAATACTATGGCAAATATTTCAATATTTCAATTTACATGAATATAATGGGGATTTATTTTCATTTTCAGATACCAAGGCTGGTTTCAATATAATAAACTAAAATGCTTCCAGGGATCTTGGGTATGAACGTGAAGATTCACGAATCACACATCAGTTGGTCTAGTATCTAGGCACTTGGTTATGAACACCAAGACTCAAGACTTTCAGACCAGGTGGAGGTCTGATATTTGCAACCCTGCCTATCTTCAAAATTTGTAAAGCCATAAGGATTTTATCACAGTTCAAAGAGCACAGTTAACCTTGGTAAAGGGCGGACAAAGTCAACAAACAAGAAAACAAGAGTTGAAATTAAAGCTATGGAGGGACAATCTTTTTTTTAATTTACAAAATATGCACTATTAAAAATATATGGTCTCATATATTCATATATTGGTTTTTGGGAAAATTTTATAACTCGCTTGATTTTATAATAAAATTATGTGTGTTTTTTTAATCAAAAATATAATTAATATAAGGTATACATTAAGCCTAGGTTTTTATCGATTTATCTTAATCACATGGTCTTACCACATTATTCAATTGCATTTTCATCACTCCTCACAACTTCAAATATTTAAACTAAAAAAAAGTATGTAGTGTCAAAATTTAATGTAAACATCCCAAACTTTACCTTACATCATGAACATTAAATAAAATAATTAACATAAAAATGGATGAAACCGCAATTGAAAACTCTAGAATAGCTCAATAACAACTAGAAGAATCTACTTCCAAGAAACTAGGAAAAAATAAGTTTTAAAAATAAACCAAATGTATCTCCATTCACTACATGGCGAATTCGTAAACAAGGATATTTTTTGTCTATTGTATTAATTTATTTTCTACTTTACTTTTATACACATAAATATAATTGTATTCTTGATCTACATGTCTAATAAAAAGTAAAAATTCTATTTGTTTGAACCTACTAACCATACATTTTACAAAAGTTCACATTGCAAAAAATGAACTTCAAAATTACTTGCATTTCAAACAAATAGGCAAAAACATACTTGAAATAATCTGAAATTAAAAAGTTAATGCACAATAGTCAATAACTATATTATCTTTGTTCTTTCAATTAGAAAAATTCAATGTACAAAAACATTTATGACAATTTTGTTGTTGTTTTATACTTATTTTCATCCAACCTGTGACATCTAGGTATACCTTATAAACAAATTATATCATATAAATTAAACAAAACAATGGTGGGGTGCAATAACAATCAAATGAGCCTAAAACCATGTGATATCCTAATGAATTTTTTAAAATTTTGTACATATGCTTATGCATTGTCTTGTGAAAATCATCATACAATCATGAGCAGTTATGCTAAATGATTAACTGAGTGTTGGGAATTCAAATTAAACAACCATTTAATTTAATTTCAATTTTGGTTTTAGTTTAATTATTTTGCAAGTCTTGAACAACAATTTCATCAAATAAGGACAATTTTGCAAAGGACTAGATTAATGACTCTCTTAATAAAAAAATATTTTATGGTAAAAAATTTAGATAGTAATAACCTATTAACCAACACTCAATTCAAAAGATGTGAAACTTGAAATTTTTAGAAATTCAAAATTTGTTTCAAAATCTCAAATTTTCAAAATTCCTTACCACATGTAAATGGGGTGTAATGCACATGAAATCTAAAAAAAAGTTGTATGTACTTATAATACAAAATAGTGAACCTTAAAATAGTTAACATAATTTGGTGTGATTTGAAATTATTGTGATCATTTCTCAAGATAAATACAAATTTGCATGGTTTTGAAAGTTCATATGTATTCAATAATAATAACATAAGATGCACAGTATCTTCATGCAAAAGAGTCCCACCCAAGGCTCCTTTTAAAGACATTTGAAAAAAAAATTTGAACTTCAATGATGATGAATCATTAGAACTACACCGGTTTCCATAATTAATGTTAATACCAAATTAATGTTAGTTCCCATTTAATGTTATTAACATTAATGGAGGAATGGGGGATCTTGGGATGAGAAGGCAGCTGCACTGCTACAACTCGTTGTAAGGGTTGCAGACTGCAGAGTGGCGCCAGCTGGCACTGAAGTATGTTCAGATATTTTCGAACATTTCTTCTTCAACGATAGTCCCATACCTCTGTTGCTTCCCCAGCTCCTTCTCGCTCCGAAAGCGTTCTCTTCACCATGTCTGCACCGTCGAACTCTCAATCTTCACGGGATATACAACGTGGAGCAATACATTTGTCAGTGTTTTCCCTGTCTCCCATTGTTCGTGCATTTGCTCGTCAACGTCAGGCTGCCGATGACGAAAAAGAGCCACCCGAACCATTGGACCCGAATGGCGCAGCCAATGACGTGATAATTGTTGCAAACAATGACCGCGTCATCGTTGGTGAACAGCTCGCCGACAATCCTCGTGCTCTGGGAAAGAGAAAGCGTCCTACCGCAGTCACAACTTAACAAACTTGCATTAGAGTTGTTGAGTGGATGATCAATGACAACGAAGCGAACGGGGAGAAAGGACTACACGCACGAACCGTCAAGGCGTTCCCCGAGCATTTTCGAGGGACGACATCCGCGACGATCATGAAATCGTCACGCTGGTGGGAAAAACGCGCTACTATTCTGCAGATCCGTGACGATCGTGACAACATGGTATCCTGCAATTCTGCGCAGTCGAGGAAAGCCAAGAAGGTGCTCACAAAAGCTGCCCCTGGTCGAAGACCAAAGCGGGCTCCATGGGTTGACTGGCTGTACCCTCTCATTGTCGACGAATTTGACCGCTATCGCAAAATGGGCGTGAAGTTCAGTCCGAAGCTACTAGTTTGCCTCGCGAAGGACATCCTAGTAGAGATGAATCATGCTGATTTCCCTCCCAACCTACAGCACAAGGGCACCACTATCATTGATCGCATCAATATAAGATGGATTCAACATTTTCAGACGGTCAACAATATCATCGGTCGAGCTCAAACTGGCAAATTAATGCTGAGCCCTACTCGTCAGTAGCATATCGACAAGCAAATCGCATTCCATCTCGGACAGCTTGTGAGAGAATTTCGTGCTGGTACGCTCGATGAGAACCTGGTTGAGAACATCGATGAAACGCATTGCAAGGTCAACTTGGACAACGGCAAGACACTAGGATTTCGCGGTGACAATGATGTCAAGTATGCTGATGTAGTATCCAACGGCATGGGAATGACGCTGATGATTCGGCTAACGGGTGGGCCACATGCAAGAATCTATAATCCATGTGTCATTTTCCAAAACGCCAGCGAAAGCTATCCTATTCGCGGAGTACCCGATGACGTCCCTGGAGTCTGTTACAAGACGACCAAAAAGGGTTTCATCACGCAGAAGCTGTGGGCGCAATACCTCCAAGAACCACGTGCTCACTACCGCGGACATGCAGCCGATCGGTCCAAGCAGAGAGTGATATTTGTGGACAACTTCAACGGCCATCACGATGAC
>Ga0116229_10011062_pt1 | contig 13401 bp, 14 predicted proteins | sample S1TSphgellanicum_3_FD_87313 | JGI IMG/M metagenome (GOLD analysis project Ga0116229, IMG submission 87313) | Host-associated microbial communities from peat moss isolated from Minnesota, USA - S1T2_Fc - Sphagnum magellanicum MG | ecosystem: Host-associated > Plants > Peat moss > Unclassified...
GGCTTTAGTATTTAACCACACAAAAATTTGATATTGCCCTATGACCAAATTTTGATTCTACCCTTTGCTTTTCATCCCTTAGCCCCTTCCTCCTTGTTGTAGTATTTTATTGCAACAAACATTGAAACATTTCCATCATAAGCCAATCTCATAACATAAGTTCCCTATAAAAGGCTTATGTATGTTAAACTGTGTGTTACCATTGATAAAACATGGTTTTGATGGGTATAAGGTTGGAACATTTGGTGAAGATTTGAAATTATTTTGGCCTAAACCCTAATTCGTACATGGGGAGCTACTTTGTTTTGATATACCCTAATGCCTAGGCTCGTTAGGCACTAACTAATTATTTTTTGGAATTGCCAATTTTTTTGAAAAATACATGCATGTCATGCCAAAAATGTTTATGAAGCTCTCAAGCACAATATCTTCATTATTTAATATAATTTCCAATTGTACATTACTATTATTATTATTATTATTACTATTGTGAAACCTAATTATTAAGCACCTTGTTGCCATATTGGCCTAGGTACTAGGGTAAAATTGGATGGTTTGATGATTTCTTGAAAATGTCTTGGTCATTTTGGTAGAATTGATCTATTTTGGCATTTTATTTTAATATAAATTGGAACATTTGAAGAATTTTTGAAATGCCATTTTGGTTAATGGGGGCTACTTTGTTTTAATATTTGAATTGGAACATTTGGTTGAAATTATTTTGGCTATTTGGGTAGAATTGGTATTAGTGGGGGGCTTTTTTTGGTGGGGAATTTTTTTTTTGGCATCTTCGTGAATTTGTTTTTGGCAAAATTTGGAGAAACATGTTTTTTCCAATATAATTTTGGCTAAATTTGCTGGTTTTTCACAACGAAATTTGCCAAATTTTCAACCTAATAAAAATTGAAAAAAAAAACCCTGTGATTGTTATAAAGGGAGTTTTCCTTGTTTCTAATAACCACCCAACGCACATTTGAAAGACCCAGGGTTATTAGAAACTGAACCAGACCCCCCTGTTGAATATGAGGGCGGTTCTTAGAGATGATAACCATGATTCTTCCCCCAAAAGAACAAATACCCAGATCTGATATATAACTGTGATTATCATTTTAAAAAAATTAAAAATTTAGTTCTAACATATATTTCAGGGTTCTAATTATTTTTTTGAATTATTTTTTCTTTGATTTTCATTTGTTGTCCCGACTAACCGGATCCGGAATCTGATGAGGTAACAAATACCCGGAACCAGCGGTTCTTTGATTCCGATGGCATTAAAATAAAAGGATCCGGCAGGTTTTTTATTCCGCTTGTCCTTCGTTCAAATATATGGAACCGGCGGTTCTTCAGCCTGGCGTTTCTTCTTCTTCTTTCAAAACGCCAAGAAAACGCGGGTCGGTTTGCGGAGGGGCCAAGGAGTAGCGGAGGGCGAGAGGGGAGGGAAGGCCGCAGAATGGCGAAGAAGAGGAGCAAAATCGCCACCACAGAAGCAGCAGCAGCGGCGGCGCCACCAGCTTTAGGCTCGCTTTCTTCCTTCCACTTCGTCCTTGTCGCAATGCAATTCTATTATCTCGCGCATTTTGCTCAAAACAGACAGACAGCCAGACAGCCAGACAGGGTTTAGGATTTAGGGTTTAGGTTGGAGAGATTGTGGGAGTTCTTGTTCTTAATCTTCGCTATTTCCATTTTTTTTTCTTTGCTGTGGAAAATTGCTTTGCATGTGTGATAGTGTTTGTGTGTGTTTGTTTTCTTGTACAGCGTATTACACGGAATGCTGCAGCTCGGCAGCTTGCACCTACGGTATTTGCTAACCTTGATCCGTGTTTCTTTCATCATCTCTTGTAATGGGTTTTTGCAATTGTACTTGCTCATCCTGATCTTTGTTTCTTATATAATCTCTTGTAATTACATGGGTTATTGCAAGAAACGTGGGATATAATTGTAGGTTTGAGTTACAATTGTGCATGTCTTGATAGCACACCCTAAACCCTAAACCCTAAACCCTACCCTTTTCTTGCAGCATTTTACGGCACAAGTGGAAGCAGCGTTGGGCAAAACCATGGGACGCAATTCATCATTGTCAAGATCAGGTCCAGAGGCTTTAAAGCGGCGGAAGCAAATGGAGCCCACACTCGTACACAATTTGTTAGCCATTGCAGATACCCATGGATTCAAGAATCGGTCCCATGCTGATGATGAACGTATGTATGCTTTCATGCAAAATCTGAGCTTTTCAAGGATATAAATCTTTTGCTAGTCAAAACTTTGAGCTTGTGGCATTTGTTGTAAACATCTGGGTTAACAATGTCCTTGTTTGACTCTGTATTTTTCTTGAATGCCAAGATTCTGCTGTTTCTTAGAAGAGGAGGTTTATCTCTGTCTCTGTGTACATGGTTCAAAACAGAGCATATTTTTTTGGAGACAATTCGTGCAGTTTCAATCACACCTGCTGTTGCCAGAGTCCCACCAAAGTCAGTCAGTCGGTTTCCTACTTTTATCACTACAGTTTTATTTCTATTTGCTACAAACCAAAAATTTCTCAAACAATTTCTCTCTGACCTATTCATTTTGTGAGTTAATCCTACTAGAAGATAAATTCACTTCTAAAGCTGCAGCTGGAAATTTCTTGAGTTTCAAATATGCTATTTTTTGTGTATACATTGGGTGTACTTAATCATCAGGGTGTGGTTGGTCACAGGGAAATCTATGATGCCATCTTGAAGGGCATTCAAGAATCCAAATCTGTGGAGCTTACAGTTGCCAGTTTCCAGCTTCTCCATGACCTTGATCTGGTTAATTTTCTACATCAAAGCTGCCCCCAGCTATAACCTTCTATCCTATCCCATGTCATACTGATCTGCCCTCAGAGCAGTGGACCTTTGTCATCATGTCTTGGGTTTAGTTCATTGCCTTGCAGTAATGTTTGCATCAGTAATTACAAGGTTGTTGTGACAGTACAGTTGTGTCTGATGTTAAAAGTCTTTGTAGTGGCAGGTTTTTTATTTAATCACTCTCTTGCTATCCTGACATTGCAAATTAAACTTTGTGCCAATTGTTTTCTCACAACAGTGTCATCCACAAGCAACTCTAAGGGCAGTCAAAGGGAAGTCAGACAAAGATCTGGAGTATGAGTTCATTGTAACCAAGGTACAATTTCCTTCTTTCTGGGCTGTTTAAAATTTCTGCACACTTGGAGATAGGAAAATAGATTCAGGGGAAATGGGGAAACCAAGAGCATTTGCTGCTTGCCTTACATCCCAAGAAATGCTTGTTAAAGAGATCAGACACTTGCATTTGCAGATTTTTTTTAAGGCACTCTGTGCTTCTGAGTTGCATCAACTTCAGCAGATTGATATACTCTAGGGAATGTTTTTGAATGGATCTTGTGGCAGGATATTTGGTCACCGTTTGATCATACTTTCCAAGTTTCTCAGCCCACAGGTGCACCAAAGGGTGCACCTCCAAGAGTTCCCACAGTGAGTTGGTCAGAGAATTGTCCATGTGGTTTTTCCAATGTCAACATTGAGGAAAGTGCAACCCAGAAGATATCTGTTGATAGAACCAGAAATACCTATTCTCATATCTGACCATGATTGACTTCAATTAACCTTGTTGAGTTTTGTGAGGACTATCCTAAACCCACCAGAGTCATGTGCCCTTTTCCACTTAAAACACAGGGCCAATCACTGCTCAGGATGTATAGTTGACAAGACCCTGAAGTGATTGTGACAACAAGGTGAAACACTTATGGTTCTGCCTCTAGATGCTTGGATTTAGGCTTCAGGCTTTAGGCTTTAGGTCTCTTACAGTTCTGGCATATTACTGCTTGGTCTAGTGTCCATATTATTCAAGTGTGTGGAGTGCAGTAGTCTCATCTGAGAGGTTCAAGTGACTTCCCTTTGAATCGTCATAGGTAATTTAGTTGCAATGATGTGTAGGATCTATATGCTCTCCTGGAGTGTATTGAAGAGCAACTTGGATATGATGAGTGGTGCAAAACTCCTCAGACGAAAATAGTCAACTCAAGGAAGGAGCAGGACCCTTATCTAGTAAGTCATCCTTGAATTCCAGTAACTGTGATACAAGTGATTCAACCATTATGCAAATGAGAGTACATTTTCCAACTGAAAATTTTCAGAAGCTTCTGTTTGTTGGGCTCCTGTATACAAAGATAACAAGACAAGCATTTGTATGGGTCACTTGTACCTACGCATATAGAGCTAGATGGATACCCTTGTGTTGTATATCTGTCCAAGTCTGTTATTTTCAACAAGCCAGTGCAAACAGTTTTATGTCAAGTTTCTAATATTTGGAGAAAAATGTCTCTTCCCTTTATTGTCTATGCAGAGACTTTTGCAGTTTCTTATGTTGCAATGGCTGGCTAGTCTTCTCAAATCAGATGCGCAGATACGGGCACAAGCTTTCCAAGGTCAGAACAATCACTTGAACCTCAAAGGACTGAAATTTGCACAAGGAGGAAATCCTGATAATAGCTCCCTTTTTCAACCAGTGTCTCTGTTACAAGTCAACCCTTTCTGTTGACAGTGCAAGATCAACCCACAATCCTTAAACTTTTCAGCCAGAATCAGGAAGTGATGCTAGGAAATAGGCCAAATCCTTGGGCATAAATCCTATAGAGTGATATTTGGGTTCTGTCAGTTACAAGGTTTTCACTTTGAATGGACCAGGTTTTGACAGGGTTCAAAAGTCCTATGCTTTGCCTGTATATCTGTTCTGGTTGTTATTTGAGATGATACACTGGACATAGCCCTGAAGTACCTTATACATTTTCTTGGGTTTACATTTGCCTTTTCAACAGATTTCAGTGCTTGAGTACAAGGTCTCTTCATAGGGTTGAGCGTAGATTGTCATTTTCTTCTAGAGATTTGAATACCCAATGAACTTGGTTTTGGCCATGCAATGGGAAAACAATTGCTGGAAGCTTTGAGGAGTTAACCCACAGTTTGATGCTTATTATATGCATCATCACTTTGTGGGTGTGCAGCCAATCCTAGTAATAATTTTCATCTGGTGCAGAACTCACTCATCCGACGTCTTTTGGTGGTTAGTTCTCATATTACCTCTTGATCTTCATTTTGGATCTTCTGTAGGATGCCCATGGATGGATGTATAGTTCTTTGTTTTGTTCTGCCTCTGTGTTGGGGTCTGATTTATGTATTGACTGCTGTGGCAGGGGCCATATCGTGGGAACACTAAGAATTTACTCAAATTCCTGCTGCATATTATTGCAAGAACCAGCAATGAACAAGAATGGGAGTCTAAAACAGAGTGCAAGGAGGAGGACATGGGGGACAAGGTGGAGGACAGTAATACTGGGGATAAGGTGGAAGGGGACTTACTTGATAATCATTCCTCTGATCCACTGGCAGCAACTGAAATTGTGATTCACACCAATCCTTATATTAGGGATTGTGATTTTAGCGATTTGGCTCATACCGTGTTGTTCATGGTATGACTCCACTCCACTCACCCAAAGAACTACATGCAGCTTCTGTGCACCCAACAACTTTATATAAGCTACATTATCAATGTAACTTGCAGGTGATGGAACTGGACACATACAAAGCTTTGGATGATCAGATTGAGCGAAGATCCAATGGACGTTCAGGGTAAGAACTTCCTGCTTACCAGCATATTTCCTTCCAAATCCAGTCATCCTAGTGAAGTACAAGTGTCTGCACTGGGACATTCAAAAGAGAGTGCTTGAGTAGTCCAACAGTACATTTCCCTGTTACAGAAGCTGTGTTTGGTAACCTATTTCTTTGTTCTATGAACAGCCTGCCCCCCTTCTACTGCTCTTTCATATATTAGTTTCTCACACCCAGTATTTGGTGTCCAAACAGGAAGCACTTTGTGGACCAACTGTTGAGTCTCTTACAGTATGAGAGTCATCTACTGGAACCTTTTCTTCAGGTGTGTTTCTCTTGGTATTCTTGTTCTGCATCTCCTTATATTGCACTCCAATACTCTGTCAGCAGTTGGGCATCAAACAAAATGATGTCAATTTTCTTTCCACTGGAATAATCCTATGCATCAAAATGTTATTTTCTGAAAAACCCTTCAGGACTAATGTGGTTGTGTAAGTGGAGTTTACTGGTGTGGAGTTGGGGGTGCATAGGTGCTGGAAAATCAGCAGCACAAGCTGAAAATCATCATTGAGTATTTTGTGACACATGCTCCTAAGGTGGGTGGGGATTCATCCCTTTTTCCTAACTATATTCCCTTTATTGCTGATTATTTGTGGGATACTCAGGAGGACCAAATTTTTTCCGCGTCTCAAGGACAATCAATATCATTGATTGGCACCATTGATTTTCTCTTTGGAAGTGTTTTTGTCTTGAACTGAATATGACCCAAAACAGCATGGGAGTGTTTAGACTCATGACTTTTGCAGCAGATGTTGTGCATGTAACTTTCTTTTCATCTCTTTTTCTTCTGTTTGGGTGACTTCCTAATTTCCAGAGCTTACGGTCATTGGGTTTCTTACATGCTGGAGATGCTGACAGTGTGAGAGATCAATGGTGCACTAAAGTGTTTGGGGTTCTGGGCAATGTTGCAGTCAATGCGGGAGAAGCTAATGACAATTAGTACTGCACAAGAGCTTTTTGGTTGTATAGCCAGTGCTACAAACAGCACCAATGTCTGTAAAACTTTTGGATCATATGAACTGCAGTTGCTGCTTGCTCATGCATTCCAGGTAACAAGCAAGTCTCTACTTTGGAGTGCCCTTTTAGATTTCTTTACTTCCTTTACTGCTCTGATTGTAGTATTTTACAAGGTCATGTATATGCTGGTTCTGCCCATCTAACAAGGGATGAGGTTTTGGAATTGGTTGGAAGGCTTTTTTGGAGATAGATGCAGTACAGCGGCTGGAGAAGGGTCAGAGTGAGTCTTCCTCAAGCACAAGCATTGGGTGTGTTCAGAAAACACTTTTTGAGGCTTTTGAAAACCTCCGGCATTTAATGAAGTGAGTCATTTCATCTCATTTGTTTTTCAAGGTTGCATACAAGGTTGGTTGTAAAAATCAATACTGTTATGCAACTAAGGGGAGACTGGTGTGTACATGAGGACATAGGAGATGTATAACTTGGGGCAGTGGATGTCCCACTGCAGGGATTCTGGAGAGCTGTGTCCAGCAGCAGCCCAGGCATTATTTGTGGCCAAAGCTATCTCTGTCAGCTAAGTCCTCCATTGATTCTTTTCACCCACACTGTACATATGTATGCACATTGTGACCGAGAACTTAGGCAGGAGGAACTTTCTTCCAGAAGCTCCAAGCCTAAAGCATGCAGATGTGAGATTGTACTATACTATGCAATGAATGAAGATCCTTGGCCAATCATTGCATGGAGTTGTTTAGGGAGGTTGCCTTACAATGTTGCTCCACATTTGGTGTTGAATGGAGCAGGTGCCTACAAAATAGTTTCAACTTGGAGTTGCTCAGAGTTTCAAAACAACTAACAAAGAATGAGGCTCAACAAAATTCAAAACAATTAAACTAAACAAAAGGAAAAAAAAGGAAGATATACATAAGTTGGCATTCAAGGGCAAAGTCTAGAATACCATGGGTGAACAAAAGTGGTCCTAAACAATGTTAGTTGGTTATTGAAAAAATAGCAGATTATGAATATGAGTTGGTTATTTATAACCTACCTATCAATTCTAAAATTTGTTGAAAGCCAATTAGAAAACTTATTTGTCCAGTAGGTATCTGGATGAGAATTGACAAGATCTTGATGGGTTGGGTATATGTGCTAGAAATTTCATCTAGGTAGGTTTTCAATCCTTGAGCCCTAAACCATTTTGTTGCACTTTGTAGCGTGTTCCACTTTCCTTAAGGTTGAATGGTTGTTTCTGTTTCCAACTTGGTTTGATTGGTATTGGTTTGCTACAAAGTCGAAAATTGATAAGTCGCCTGCTTGAATGACCAAGCTGCTGCAAATAGTTGAAGCTCTAATTGATTAGGAAATAGGTCATCGTTCTCTATTTTGTTTTGTTTTGGGTGTGTGTTCATATGCTCTTGTTTTCTGTGAACACCAAAGTAATGGTCAAACAATGTATAGATAATTGCATTTGGTACCTTCATATTAACAGTTGACACTTTCTTACTCAATTTTTGTGTTGAATTATTGACATTCATCACCTTCTAATTTCTAAACTTAGTTGCATGCAAGAACTATGGCATTTGGCACCTTTGAACTTCTAACTAAGGTGCACACAAGAGATCACATTTGTTGTTGGTATTTGACATTTTCTAATTTTTAACTTAGCTACACATAGAAGATTGTTGTGAATTTTTGTGAAGATTTATATTTTTATTGGCATTTGACGCCTTCTAAGCCCGACAACTTTCAACCTTACCCAATGCGAGGATATTACATTGGTTGTGTAAATCCATGTTCTTGTTGTCATTCAACATTTTTTGGTGTGCATGTGTGCTTTTGTCAGCATTCAACACCTTTTGACTTTGGATGGATGTGGTGCAGTTGTGTGCAAACTTGGAAGTGGTGATTTCTACTACTATAATGGTTCTTTTGGGTGCACGTGTAGGTATAGTTTTTCATACCAATAAGGCTGCATTGAAGGAAGGTTGTTGCAAAATGCTCTATTTTGTTATGTTTTTATTTAAAATTCTCTTGATATTTGGTGAGTATCCTTTGAGTATCACAAGAAAACAAAATAAACTAGGGCATACATGCTCAGTAATAGGAATCACAACAAATTTAACTAGCATTCGATTTTTCATGTTTTAGTGTTAAATGTTGTATTAATGTTGTAAGTCTTTAAAATGTCTTTACATGAAGTTGTTTTTAACATACAAAAAACATGTGGAATAATTTGGATTGAATCTAATAAGTATAGAGTATAAAATATTCAAAAACATTCAAAAACGTTTGAAATGGTTTTTTATTCTAAGTTATATTATGTGAGATAAGGCCTTTTAGGGAGAACATTACTAAACCTAAGGTAATGCTTGGCATCACCTCACATGAACCCTTTATTTTAGTAATGACTTTCCTTAGGGTTTTACATACCACAAAATCCATTAATTATATAGTGTTTAATTTAGTGGCATGATTTTCACATGGTGTTTCCAAATTGAAGACATTTTATTGGTATTTGACAATAACAAAAGCCATGGAGAAACATATTTGTGTTTACTTTGGATAAATATAGAACACAAATAACAAACAAATTTTTTGATTTAATGGTGTACATGTATTTGATTCATTTTGTTCAATTTAAAATCCAAGAAAAAACATGAAACTCGTAAAAATAACGACATTGAAAACAAGTAATATCTAAGTGCAGTACTAATAAGGTGAACAAAATCTCTTGCAACATGTATGATGTATTATTTCATTACATTTTGGATGATGGATCATATTTAAATAATGTGATTTCTTACAACGATTGTTTATTGTCTGCCATGACATTTGCATAGATAAAAGAAATAAAAGCATCCAATTTTTATAAGGCCAATGTTTAACATATTGTGTCAATTGCTTGCAAGGTGGTCACTCCCCTCAACATATGTTTATGTTTACAAAATGCTTGATGATAAGTGTGATTTTTAATATTGAGGTGTTTTTTAGTACATCAATTGGAATAAAACTCAATGATTTAGATGGTTAAAAACATTCAAGGCAATAGTTAGATGTGGTTTGTAAGTCACACACCTATAAACCATCCAAACACACCATTCGGATAACATGAATAAACATTATGGGTCAGAAGGAATTGTTTTACATAAAATTTATGGTTTTACACAAATTGGAGCATGCCTTTGTTGGGCCTTGTCACCACAGGGACAAGGATTGTTGCATTGGATCCAAGTTTTGCAATTTTTATCTTATGAAAACGGTTTCACATTAAATGAACTAGTTTATTTGATGAACATGTTTAGACTGCTTAAATTGAAATAGGTTTTTTTGTGTTGAGAGTGTGGACATAGTAGGTGGATCCAACAAGAAAATTCAATGAATATTGCATGTTCACCGCATGGAAATTATATGTGTGAAACCTCCATGGAAATTACGGCTTGATGATGCAAATTGTGTAGCATCCTTGTGCACAAGAGTCTACGGATTTCAGATTAGGAGAATTGTTTTGCAATGGAACATGATGATTGCTACAAGTGTTTTTTTTCTATTAAGCAAAATTGGTTATGAATCTATAAATTATGCTCTTTGCCATGTGATCTTTTGGCAAGCATCGCTATTTCCCTTGGCGTAATGTTGCAATTGTTTAGTATGGGGAATCATCTTTGACAAAATTGGCCACAAAATATGCATCTACACATGCACTATGCAATTGATAGAAGATATGCTTGCATTAAAAGAGATTGAACATTTGCTCCAAGGAGAGAAGCTTTCTTGGTTAAAGGTTTTGTGTGCAATTGTTAGATCTCACAAGACTAGAAGACAAGATTTAATGAATGCAGGCCTCGAGGGAACTTGGGTGTGGGGGCAATGGGACACACATGTAGCCATCCATGGTGTTTAGGTGCACAACGAGCATCATAAGTGTTATATTGCTCGGATTTTGCTCCACTTACTTTAGTTGAAATGAGTTCAAAATCATAATTGTCATCATGACATTAGGCATAATTCAATTGCAATTCAACTACTATACAAGCTCAAGTTGTTCAAGTTTAACATGGGAATGTAGGAAGTTGGAATTGACCAAACTTGGCTTGGTGTTGTGGGCAAATTGCAAATGTATAAGGCATGATGAAGTGGGCATATAAATAATGTAGGTTCATTTTGGATTTTTGCAAGAGAATGCTTGTTAACAATAGTGTTTGTGGCATTGTATGTTCCGGAAACTCAAGGCTGAACTTTGGAGCAGATTGAAGCAACTTTCAAATGAAGCTTACCAAAATGGATGTGTTGTGTTTGAATGAATTTGTCTGAATTTGTTGTGTTTTGGTCATTGAATTAGAGTTTGGATTCAACAACTTATTTTGAAAAACTTGCAACTTGATTTGAATTTGATTTGAACTTTCTTTTGCTCTCGCATAATGGGCATGTTTCTTGACTAGGACTGATGGGGGGTCTATTGGGATTTGTTTATGTGACTTAAATCAAGTACAAATCAAAAACAAATCAAACCCTCTAATTGATAGAGAAAATTGAAAGGATTGATATTTAAATATTAATATTTAAACATTGAAAGTTAAAACTTATCTTGAAGTTGGAACTTTGTTTGAATTTAGAACTTTTCTTGGGAACCTTGATTGAAATTTGTAATTTGTTGATTGAAAAATTTGCTTTGAAAAACTTACAATTTGATTTGAAAGTCAAACTTTGTCATTAACAATGAAAATTCAAATTATTAATATTTAAAAATAGTAAAATATCTTTAAAATTCAGAAAATTAGACAAACAAATAATTTATAGAATTAAACTTCTAAAGATAATATTTGAAATGTTTAGGTAACATTTAAAAAGAAAATTAAACTGAAATTGGAAAAAATATTTTGCATATAAAAATAAATAAATAAATGATCTAAATAAAATTAAAATAAAATAAATTTATAGTTTTAAAATAATAATTGAATTTTAAAATTATGAACCAAAAGAATTGTCAATACAATATAATAGAACAATTCAAATAAGCAAACACAAATAACAACAACAAATTCACTTTAAAATTACATACCTAGTTAATTGTTCACATACTTATTTCAAAAAAATTTGAATAAAATAAAAAAACAACACAAATATACATACGTGTATATTTACCTATCTACATAGGAATCTATTTATATAATTATATTATTAAATAGGTAGGGCCTACATGTCATGGTGCCTTGTTTGTGTGTAGCATCCAAATGTAGTACTACTCCCATCTCAAACTTTAGTAACACCATTTTTGAATAGCCTAAAATCATATCTAGTCATGAAATTAAACCTTCCACATCCTAATACTTGCACCAAACTATTATAAATAACTTTCAATTAAAGTAGACTAATAAAAAATGTACTTCAGCGGAAATATCACCACTCACAACAAATATTGGTTTGTTAATTGTTGAATGTGGAAAATATGTTACTTGTTATATGGGTTTTATTTTTGATATCTTTGGAAAGAAAAAATCCCAAACTACATATAGCATAATGTGGTCATAGTAAAGGGGGATAGGTATTTAAGGTGGAACTTGAGAATTATAAAACATAGAGATGAAGCATTCCTTCTTTTAAAATGTAAACCTTTTCATACACCTCCAATTTTCTCTTGTAAGGTTTGGTTTGATAAAATGATGGCAAAATAATCCAAAATACATTCATTTCTAAGACATGGAATGAATGTATTACATAAGGCCACTATCATGAGGAATGATAAAATATTGATTTCTTATGCACCCATCATTCAATTAATTTTTATAGACCATGACAAGTGTGAATGTTGGTAATTTTGAGGTAATGACTTTGCAAGCTCATGAACTACCCCACAATAGAAAATATTTGCTCCATTTCAATTTGAAATCTTGGTATGCCCAAAAAACAACATTCAAGAACTTGCTTGCATGCTCCTTCCACCAAGTTAGAGGTTCAATAAGCTCTTTTCTAGAAACAAGAACACCAAAAAATACTAACACCTCATGACACAAGTAGAACTTCATTAGCTTTTGAAGTAGATGTTTTACCATCAAAGAAAGAGTATACAAACAAATTGTAACTTTGGTGTACTATGGCTAAGAATAGGGTTCAAAAACTTATTGACTTTGATAAGAAAAGGAATCATAACCCTTCTACCATACTCACCAACAAGAACTTCAATTTTATCCCTACTCAAAAGATGTGTGATGCATTGCACATGCTTGAATCGCAAATGCTTGCAAATTGGGTTTTCACAGGGGTTTTGAACTTTCAAATGGGAAGCCTTGCCTTTATGCATGCCTTGTCCCACTCTTGTCTACCTTTTCCAAACTTCTTAGTCCAAGTAATGGTCTTTTACAAAATAGATTATGCATTTTTCAATAACACCTCCTTCATGCCAACACAAAGTTTTGTGTCATTTATGGCATGTTGGCATGCTTTTGACATTGCATGGTCAAAACAAAAACTTGCAAAAGGTTCTTGAAATTGCAAAAGGGCACATGTAACCACCAAAAATAATGTGCTACTAGGGTGTTGAGGTTAAAGTCCTCATCTTTGACATATGCTATCACCTTGTCCATCAATTGGAATTCAACAAGTAAGGTTTCACAAGTTTTATTAAAGTTGCCCAACTACTAGGCTCCTTGAACAAGCCAATGATTACATCCTTTGGCATTCAATGTTCATCTATGAAATTCACAACCAACATAAATGTATTGAAACTAGTCCTAAACATCCAAAGATTAAAGGTGATGGTGCTAATTGCACAATTAAATAA
>Ga0116229_10011063_pt1 | contig 13401 bp, 9 predicted proteins | sample S1TSphgellanicum_3_FD_87313 | JGI IMG/M metagenome (GOLD analysis project Ga0116229, IMG submission 87313) | Host-associated microbial communities from peat moss isolated from Minnesota, USA - S1T2_Fc - Sphagnum magellanicum MG | ecosystem: Host-associated > Plants > Peat moss > Unclassified...
CAATGGATTGTGAAAAAGAAATTTCAAACAAGAGGAGGGAGTATGCAAAGGGAATTTCCCCAAATCAATTCCCCCCAATTCCCATCCATTTCTGGCAATGCCAAGGCATTTGGGTTTTAATTCCCCAGTAAATACACAACGCTTGCCAAAAATCCCCAAAAAAATACCCAAGGGTACCTCATCACCATCTCCAATGGATTGTGAAAATGAAATTAGGTTCTTGTTAATCTGTGATCTCTCTGGTTTACATGAACTATTATAAATACTATATCCAGCCTTATCGAATTATCATTTCATGTATCATGGTTCTCACACAAGCAACATACGACCATACTAATAGCCCTTGAATACGTGTTCTTGGGTTGCAACGATTACGGCAAAATATGTATTAATAACTTAATTGGAGATGGGTTTGTAAGACAAATTCACATCAATTCATTCTGAATCTAATTTCTTCCAACTTTCTCGCGTGCTTCATAATACCAACACAATTCAAATTCCAGCACCTTCCAAGATCACACCAACACACAATTTGTACACATTATGTCAATTTGCGAAATTCGCTTGTAGCTTTCCACTTCGTTTCTGTTTCGGTCACCCCCAACTTTTCTTCTGATAGGAATTTGGAAATGTCCACGTTTGTCGATGTCCCCAACTCCATAACGCCCCTCCTGTAAGAATCCGCAATGTTTATATACTTATCACAAGACTCTAAACTCTCCACCGGTTCAGGTAGGAGCGGAAGAGGTCGACCACGTCGCGGAAATCGACCATGTCCATGTGGATGTACTGTCCATGATCGATTTGAAGAGTAGGAAGCTTCATTGCCAGCATTCCACCGCGCCAAGAGTGAAATACCTTGTAACCTCTGGTCAGCGCAGCGATGCTGCTGTTCGGCTTGGATCCGCCGATGAAACATGTATCTCTCATGTACAGCCAGATTTGATTTTGTCGAGGGCGAGAACGTATGCCTTTGCCTAGTCACATTCATGCAAAACCCCATCAAGTCCCCGCTATTATTTTATTATAAAGGGTTTAGGCATGTTTTTAGGGTTTTCAAGGTTTAGGGTTTAGTGGTTTAGGCGGGTTCAGCGGTTTTGTGTGTAGGGTGTTAGGGGGTTTTTGCACGTATGGCTTTAGCGGTTTAGGGCATGGGCGGTTTCATGGGTGTTGGCATGGATGGCCATTAGGGTCTTGTGAAGGCACAAGGGTTAGTCTTGTGCTTTTTTAGTTCTACTGTAAGACTCGACGCGAATGCACTGCATATGGTGTAACTGGTCACACCCTTCTAAGGGTTTAGGGTCACACCGGTGTAGCCCCCGTAGTGCGAATGCAGGTTTCTTTCGCGAATGCACGTTTTTTTCAACAACGTAATCAATCTTTCGAGGGTTTAATCAAGTTGTAATTAGGATTGGAAACTTAAAATATATGTTCACATGGCCCCATGCAGAAATTGAGGGAATTTTATCCATAGATATCTCGAAATTCATCCATGGGATATCTTTCACCAAAATGATCCAATTGAGGTGAATTTTACGTTTTCGGAAATGGCGCGACATGATGAAGATTGTGGTAAAGGGTTTAAAATGTGAGAAAAATCAATGTGCAAAAAATGATTTTTTCCAATCCAGGGAAGAATTTGCCAGCGTTGATTTTGACACCTAAACACTCCAAAACTTCAAATTACCATATCTTTTTGGTACTTTGTCCGTTTCAAATGTATGTTAGCGGTTTTAGAAAAGTAAAGACGAAACCTACAACACGGTGAACACCCTAAACCTCAATCTCTAATCCAGAAAGAGAACATATACTGAACAGCAAAAAAAACCCTCAACAACATTAAACACTCGATTTCTTCAAATGATAAGCAAAACCCATAAACACAAGCCCTTGAATTGAGATAAAACTCTAAGGGTTTGAGCTGTGAGCTCTTCCCACTACTGTAAGACTCGACACGAATGCACTGCATTCGGTGTAACTGGACACACCTTGGTAAGGAAGGGTCACACCGGTGTAACCCCTGTAGTGCGAATGCACGTTTCTTTGGCGAATGCACGTTTCTTTCAACAACGTAAGTAATCTTTCGAGGGCGTAATCGAGGGAAGAATTTGCAAGTGCTGATTTTGACACCTAAACCCTCAAAAACTTCAAATTACCATATCTTTTTGATACTTTGTCCGTTTCAAATGTATGTTAGCATTTTAGAAAGGTAAAGACGAATCCTACAACACGGTGAACTACTAAAAAAATATGATTCAATTTTTATTCTTTGATTCTTACAACAATACAACATGTACTTTTCGTGTGCCATTTCCATTTTCGTTGCCATTCCGTGTGCCATTGCCGTTGCCATTTCTATATCCGTGTGCCATTGCCGTAGCCATTTCCATTGCCGTTCCTGTGCCATTGCCGTTCCATGGCATTTCCGAAGCATTGCCGTTCCAAAGCGTTTTCAGTTGCCATTCCCTATGCCATTGCCGTTCCAAAGCGTTTCAGTTTTGGAAGCGGTTCCGTTTCCGAAGCGCCTACAATGCACAAAAAGGTCATTGACAAAGAATGCTTTGTCAATAACAAGTTGATCAAATGTAAATATTTAAACGTAAACATATTATCAAATGTGGGTGCCGGACTTGGTTCCTCCGTCGGGCTATAACCCTAACACGCGCGATTCAGGACGGTTTATCAAGTTCGGGCCAGGGAGGGGGTTGTCGCTCTCGTCGGCGTGCAGCGTCGAATTTGGCTTGCGGGTTAGGGTTTAGGATCCATTCCAATCGCTCGGCGTTCGCGTTTAGGGTTTAGGAAGTGGTCTTAGGGTTTCCGTCTCCATTTCCGAAGCGTCCCCGTTTCCAACCTCTCTCACTCATACATCCATTGTGGTCACCCTCCCAAATCAGAACCATCCGCAACCAACGGCTTTGCAACCAACGGTGTAGGGTCAAACCTGCTTCAGTTTTAAAAAGGGTAAATGCACCATTGTAACCTATAAATCCCATTCGCAAAATCTCTGGTTTACATAGCCCCACTCCTAATGTGCAGCGTCCACGCAAACTCAGAAAAATGGAAAGCAGGATGACCGGAACTTAAGAAATAGGGCCATCGATTCGGTCTTGTAAATCGGCATTCAGGGTGCCTAACACACGAACATCTGCTTCCAATTGGGTAATGCGTTGATTATGAATCTCCAAAATCCTCTGTGTTTCCGTATGGGCTTCAAACTGCAAGGTCGGTGGAGGGAGTTGACTGTTGCCCACCTGCTTCTGAAGTGAGACGTCCAATTCACCGACTTGGATTTCCAATTCCTTAACACGGTTAACAGAAGCGTCCAGTTCCGTTTGCAAGCTTCTCTGTTCTTTGAGTTCCGCAGTCAACAACGCAAGCTGGGCAACGTCCTTCTCCCAGAATTCCTCGGTGTCGATAACTTTCGCCCGCGGTTTGTTATGCTGATCTTGAAGGACCTGGATCTTTGCGTTCGCATGAGCAAGTTGTGCCGTGAGCACGGTTTTGGCAGTCTTGAGGGCGGCTAATTCATTGGGCAGATCAGGGACCTCGCACAACTCGTCCAAATGTTCGTGCAACTGACGGATACCAACTCGCAAGCGTTCCTTCGCAGAACCAGGGACAAGAGTAATCGAGAAAAGTGGAACCGAAACACACCTCACGGTTGGAGGCATACTCTGTTTCTGAACCTCAGGTGTCGCTTGAAACCTCCAGTTCTTTCAAAATTAACTGCGAGGTGGTACCGTGTCAACGTTCCGCACCTTCCAAAGGAGGTGCAGGAAATACTGTATCTACAAAACTTTTCGTGAAACTGGTGATGAACAGTGTGGACCAGTTGAAGAAGGTCATCTCTTCTCGACATGGGCTCTCAGTGGTGGCGCTGTTGTACCGTGGAGTGTGCTTAGCGGATGAGCACAAACTTGCTCATCTCATCCCGGACTTCCAGAACATGGGTGCACCTCGCTTTTTGCTTAACGCATTCTTGTACTGGGCCAGCGGAGAAAGAGGAAATCGGCAGTGCTGATTCGAGGAAGTTTAAGGAATTTTTTTTGACATTGAATGACTACCAGGAGAGAGGTGATTTTTGACCGGTATAACCCCAGCAATGTATACAAAAAACCAGCTTCCATCATTGGAAATATAATCTAGGAATCTACCATGGAGCTACTGCCCCTACTGAGTTACACGGGTGTTACCCCGCCCAATATACAAAGGGGTCACACTGACGTAACCCCGCAGACATGGATTTTGCAAGAGAAGTTGAAGAATTACAGACCAAGGAAAGCACATGTAGAGAAAGAGTGGGGAAGTAATCGGAGACAGTGTGAGGCAAGTGTGAATGGAGTGAATGGACATCACATGAACACTAACTCGTCTTACTCATCATATGATTACCACGGTTTAGGGTTGTATAATACTCCACCGGATTTAGCGTCTTCGCCTGGTCACATTCCTGCAAAACCCCATCAGGTCCGGGCTATTATATTATTACGCCGGCTTTCGATCAATTCGATGTGAGCAGCGCCCGCAGTGACGCCGCCCATTCGGATGAACGGAATCGCATGCAATCCTAACTTTTCATCCAGATTTATCACTGGGAGGTTTATGTTTATGAGGATTTAGGTACCTACACCAAATTGTGACCTCATTGCATAGCCGACCGTGTCCATAGGAGTGCTATGTTGATTTGACATACACCTACTTTTAATACTTTAAAAAAATTTAGTTTATTCATTCAAAGTCCAGAAAATGTATTTTAAAAGAATATGAAATCTTTTTACTCATTGACTTTTAATCCAAGCTCATAGAAAGACGCAATGATGATTTAAGGGTCTTTAATGATAGGAACCATGCTCAAATGTTCATTGAACGAATTTCAGATGTAGTTTCCTTAATCTCAGGCTGAAGTCTTGGAGGTTAACTTACATGTTTTTTTTATCCTTATTTAATTTCGTTCATTTAAATTGCTCGAAGCTATTAGTGTGATAGGTCTCAACTAACCTTTGGCTTATTAACATAGAAACAATGGGGCCATTGTGGTAAAAAGTGAAGTCACCTATCATTCCTATTCAACTTTGATAATGTTACGAGGGATTAGGAAAAATACAATGATCCAAACTTTTTAGTCTGGCCTAATAGGTACAATTCTTGTCATGAAATTCATCGCCAATATGTTCACATTGTGGAATTAATTCAAATCATTTTTGTTATTTTAAAAGGAGAATATGAGCTCTACGTTGAAGGGCAGGAAGCTTTGCATCGTGCGATACGGGGACAAAAAAAATTTCACCCCTCTCGCATGTCGCATACAAACACCCCATTTTCCCATGGCCAAGAAACATTGAACAAAATTCGTAGGGATACGCTCGATGTGTCATTTAATAGAGAAAGTGAACTCAAGGTCTTCCATTCCAATCAAGACAGTTCAAGCATAGTCTTATTTGTTCATTGTGTAATGGCCGTCGGAAAAAACAATGTTCGGGGGTGAAGGAGGGGTTTAGGGTTTAGGGTCTTTTCATCCCCCTACTATACAAATGAAAGCTGCATCTATATATAGTGTGAGGGGTTTAGGTTGAATAGTACCTTACTCAAAAAGTGAACCAAAGCTAGAGGTCCGAAGTTGTAGAGCCGAGTTACTTGTTTATAATTATTAGATAATATTGCAATTGAAAAATGATGTTATATATAGTTGCACTTTGAAATTTGGACAAAATGTTATAGCTAAAATTTGAATTTTGAACTTAAAAACTGTCATTTTCTTTTGCATACAATGTAGACTAAAAAGTTTAGTTGTTGTTTTTGAAACATGTTATGATTGAATATTATATTGCAATATGTGGTTTATGGGATTTAGTCATGGCATACTATTTTTCGTATATATATATATAGGTGCAACTTACAACCTTGCTATTCTAAAAATATCCTCTCATATTGGAAAACCACCTACTTCCAAAATCTATCCCGTAAAGGATTAAAAACCCTAGTTTGGGCTGTTCACTCATGTAGGCCTACAAGCTATAGCAAAAATATAAACTTCGAATTTTTGCATGGCATTTTTAGAGTAGCTCATAGAGTCGTATCTCCTTAATATCAGTGGCTAACGATCATACTGTATAAGTGGAGCAGCTGTATTTCATGCCATTCTAATAATATAATTGCAAAAATTATAACGTTATACTAATTTCAACTCCAAAGCTACCAACTTAATGTTTCATTTAATTTTTTAATTTAGTTTTAATTTTATTAAATAGAAAGAAAAATATCATATATTTCCTTCTGCTGTTTTTTTAAATGAACAAAACCAAACAATACGTTTTTTAATCCATGATGTAGGTTTCTTATCATTTGTATAGTATAGATCGTGAAAATTCTTCTCTACAAATTTTTTATAATTCCTAGATTAAATTTCCCAGTTTAAAAAATGATTATTAAAAAATGACCTCAAGAAAATAAATAGTAAGATTCACGTTTACAAAATCATCATAAAACTAGTAAAACTTTAAATTTTCATTTTTTTATTAAAAATATTAAAAATATTACTAATATTCAACCCACAATGAATTTCAAAAGTAATATTTCATTTTTGAGTTCAAAATTTAATGATAAATATTGGTGAATACAATGGTGGTTTCAAATGTATAGACGTGGTGTATGGATGATGATTTACAAATTTTGTTTGAAAATCATGGATCAACTATAAATTTTGTTTGAAAGTTGCACCTACACCCCAGCAATGTATACAAAATAATGGGTTCCGCCGGTGTAACCCCGCCCAAATGATGTACAAAGGGCTTCCACCAGTGTAACCCCAAGGATTTACACAACTTAGATAAGGGGTTACACCGGTGTAAAATAAGGTTCACGATGATTTAGGATACACCTACTTCCAGCATTTTGGAAATTCATGATTTATTCATCCGACGTTTAAAAAATGGGTGATGGGATAAAATAAATGATAGAATCACTGTGCGAAGAGAGTGTGTACGAGATGAATTGAACAGGGGCCGAAAGGCCGTTATATACAATGAAGTTCCAAGATCCTATTTCTGCGGTAGATCTAGAAGGTCCGATAACAGAGTAGTTACGGTACAGTAAATACATACATAGGATGAATGATTTACATTCAACAATAAAAACCCAGTGTAACCCCGCAGATTTATACAACCCAATGGGTTACCCCGGTGTAACCCCGCCCAATATACAAAGGGGTTACACCGTGGTGTAACCCCGCCCAATATCCAAAGGGGTTACACCCTGCTGTAACCCCGCCCAATATCCAAAGGGGTTACACCCTGGTGTAACCCCGCCCGATATCCAAAGGGGTTACACCCTGGTGTAACCCCGCAGGTTTACAGAAAATATTAATGGGTTACACACTGCTGTAACCCCCGCAGTGCGAATGCGTGTTTCTTTCACGAATGCGCGTTTCTTTGGGGAACGTAAGTAATCTTTTGGAGGTGTAACCCTGTTGTGGCGACCGGGTGCATCAGGTGCGGCACGACTGGGATGACCGGATGGAGTTGCAAATGCGGAGGCGGATTCAGGCGGGTTCGGCTCGAGGGTATTGCTGGAGATTCATGTGAATTGGGACGGGCATGGAGGGGATGCGCGATCGCAGGAAGCGCCGGACGGGTTGCGCTCTCAGGGGATCAGTTACTGGTACGTGCGATTGTCTGGTCCAGTGTTAGATGTGAAGGGTTTCAGGGATGGTGCATGATTTTAGGGTTTTCATGCAAAATGTAGGTTCCATAATCCATCGCAGCGTTTTTGTCGTTGAATGGGGCCAATTCTTTAGATTTTCGGGGAACGGGGTCAGGGTTTAGGGGCTTAATTAGTTGCAGGATCCATGGAAGATGGACTCAATATAGGTTCAGTCCATGGGTTCGGGCATGACATGGTTTAGGGTCCTCGATTTAGGGTAGATGGAGGTCTCCATAGTAGCAAGGATTTAGGGTTGAGGGCATGTTTAAGATGTCTTCACAAGCATTTTGGAATCTGGCGTTTAGGTATGCAGCAATGCACGGACCTCCATAGCTCGACGACGGAAGTCCGGCCTTTCCCGGTTCTACACATCAAGGTTCAGTTATTGGGGAATTGTAGCAGTTCAACATATTTTGCCCACGTACTTGGCAGGAGTTGTAGCCGAGTACATGAGAAACAGTTGCAACCGCACAGATAGGAGGAATGAAATCAACATTGCAAAACGGTTGGAGGGATTAGGGATTAGGGTTTAGGCAGGTACTGAAAGGGTTGGTGGAGTTCAGGGTCTTTGGGCTTTATTGAGAGTGGGTTTTTAGGGTGGAGGGATTAGGGTTTAGGGTTCAGGCAAGCACTGAAAGGGTTGCTGGAGTTCAGGGTCTTTGGGCTTTATTGAGAGTGGTTGTTGTTCCGAATTGGACAAATCAGTTTACTGATTGAGTGCATTGCATTGCTCTTCATTGATCTTTGATTCGGGACAATCACATGCAACATAAAGCGGCGTTCGGGCGTTCCAAGAGGACTGTCACCACCCAATGGCCCGCCTTCTCCAGACCTACTGTAAGAAGGAAACGGAAACGGGACGGAAAAGGAAAACGGGACACGCGTGGGAACAGAAACGGAAAGGAAAAAGGGGAACGCGCTTTTACGGAACGGAAACGAAGAGGAAAACGGGAAACGCTTGGGAACGGACACGGAAGCCTTTGGAACGGAAACGGAGACACTTTTGGGAACGGCAACGGTGTAGCTCGGGTTTTAGGACTCGGAAACAAAAACCCGTGGAAATCGAAACGGTTTGAGGAAACCGGAAACGGGTGTAGGGTTCCGTTTTCGTTCCCGTTGCCGATGCGGGTCCGGATCCGATTCCCAAAGCCCGAAGCCGTTGCCGTTCCCGTTTAGGGTCCGTTCCAGACGTTTCCGTTACCATTTCCATTGCGTTTCCGATTCAGAATGCTTTGCCGGTCCCGAAACATTTTCGAGAGCGTGTTTGCCCCCAGTCAAGCGGATCAAGAATTTTGTCGAGCTTCTTTCCTCGCAGTCCGAGGGTTAGCAAATCTGCAGAAACGAGGGCCATCTTTCCTTCTGCGGGGTTTCATTGGTTGCCCGCATCGCATTGCAAAAGATCGATTGAATCAAAAGATTCCAACGGTTCAGGCCATCGATCCTACTCCAGGTGGTATTTTTACGCTGACCCGGTGTAGTTGCTAATTTGCTCGAGCTTCGATGTTCGAAACTCCCACATATTTGTGCCGTTTACCGTTTGGAACCACAAATCGTGGACGTTGATGCAGCATGTCTCGATATACATGCAGCGAGTTTGGTCCGAATTAATGTGGGAGTGGCAGTTTTCCGAAGCCGAAGTTTGGGGTTCAGGGTTGAAAGTCCCCACTCCCCACATGGCATCAACACTTCGCAACAAACCGTGCGGGTTTAGGGTATGTGGGTTCAGGGTTTTATCTCGTTCACCAGCCGTCGTGTCATTCGCTTGCTTCGTCCACTCGAGAAGTTGTAGGCGGTGGCCCGTTCTCTGCACGATCTTTTATGTCTCCGCTGTCTATGCTTTGAATGTTGACCGTGTTTTTTGTGTTCCCATTTACTTTGCCTTCGTTGCATTTGCAGGACTGCAAGGATGCTAATAAGATGAATTGAGGACGGTCCGTTCGAGTCGGCTTCAGGGTATGAAGATCTGCAGCGGTCCATCGTACATGATATTGAGCACAAGTCCCTGTACATTAACGATTGCGAGGTGCCAACACTTGTGTCGATCATTAATAGTCGCATTCGAAAACTGATGAAACGGCTACAGTGTCGGGGGTTCAGGACTCTCACCATTCGGCTGCGTGCTTGCGGAACCATGGAGGGTCCACGAATCGCCAAGTGCTCCGAGGGTTGCCGGAGGCCAGGGTCTTTGGGCTCCATGGAGATGCGTCGCTGCTGGAATCGAACAGCGCAGTTCACTGATTGTGTGCATTGCATTGCTCTTCATCGATCTTCGGGTTTCGGGCTCTACTAACAGGTGGTTTAGGTGTTTGCGGTCGATTCTGCAGCGGTTCCAGGATGGCGGTTTAGGGACCGCCAGCAGGACGATCACATCCAGCATAAAGCGGCCTTCGGTTGTTACAACAGGACCGTCACCACCCACTGGCCCTGCTTCTCCGGAGCTCGGCCTTCTCCAGACCTGTATAAACGGTTGAGGAAACGGTCGAGGAAAAGGAAAACGGGACACGCTTGGGAGCGGGAAACCGGGAAACGCGTGGGAACGGGAACGGAAACGAACAAGGGAAACGCCTCGGAACGGAAACGGATGCGCTCCCCAGAACCGCTTTGGAAACGCGTGGGAACGGAAACGGAAACGCTTGCGAATGCGGCCTTGCCACTCAGTCCAGGAACGGAAGTGCGGCTTTAATTAGGAAGGCCGGTCCATTCGGCCACGCGGTTCGGGCTGGTTCCGCGGTTGAAGGTGGGAACGGAGGTTTTAAACGGGATGCGTCCTTGGGAAACACGGCATTCTGACAGGAAATTATGTTGAATCTGCTAAACGGCCGCGGTTTAGGATTCAGGGCCGTGGGTGCATCAATCCTTAAATACCAAGGCGATTTTCCGCGCGGTCCTCCATTTTCGAGGCCTCGGGTGCGTACACTGCAACACAGAAGCGACCATTCCCGAGATCGAGGAGATGCGATTGGCACATTCTGCGACCGCCCCCGCCTTTTTAATATGAATCGCGTGCGAAAATGGTGTGTTCCCAAGGACGGTGCCCGGTCCAACCTCCGTTCCGCCCGCACCACGGAGCCAGCCCGAACCGCATGGCCGGATGGATCGGTTCGGCCTTCCGTGACGAACTTCCGTTTAGGGAGTGAGGGGGAGGGCCCGCTCGGAAGCGTTTCCGTTTCCGTTCCCACGCGTTTCCAAAGCGGGTTTAGGGAGCGCATCCGTTTCGTTTTCGATTTCCACAGGTTTCCGTTGCGGGTCCCGTTCCAGTTCCCGTTCCCGAGCGGGTCCGTTCCCGTTCCCGGCCCGAAGCGGTTCCATTTCCGTTCCCGTTCCGAGGCGGGTCCGTTCCCGTTCCTTTCTGTTGATGCCGCTTCCGATGCCGACATTGCTTCCAAAGCGTTTCCGTTTTTAGGCACCTGCTCCGTTGTTGTCTCTCAGGTACTGTATCTCGCTGCAACTTTCACCTCGTTTATTGCTCTCATGTGTGCCAAACCCCTGAACCCCTCGGAGCCGTGCCTTTATGAACCAACGAAAACTTTTCTGAGCAGGTTTAGAAGCCTTTTCCTCGGAAGAAAGTGCTGCTTTTCTATTTGCTTCATCGCGTTCAGGGTTCTCCGTGCCCAATTGGCAGACTATTCATAGCTTCCGGTATTACATGCAGCACGTTACAATATTGGCTTGTTTTTGCAGGATGTTGGCAATCAAGATGCAAAGTTTCTGGCGTCGGCTGCCACAAACACCCCCACTCTTTGGAATGATCGGGGTCCAGGGTTCGTGCATCGCTCGATATCTTCGTTCCATCGACAGTGGTTTCCGAGGGTTGTGCGATGTTGCCAAAATAACGGGGTTCAGCTTCTATCACGGGTCGGGTCGTGCGGTCTTTGGGGTAGGCAATCTCTACGATTTCTGTTGCGTCACCTTCTTCTAGAAATGGGGTTTACGGGCTTCTACGGTTTTGATCTGCGCAAAAGTTCGCGGTTTTATTAGGGGGTTTGGGTGTCGGCCAGGAAATGGTGATGGGGTGGTGGCGGTCCAACCCTCGTCGCGATTGCCACCGTATTTTGCCAGGCAGGAGAAGGATGCTCCGGAATTGCGATTCAGGCCCATCAGGTCTCCCGAACAGTAAGTCATCGCTCTGCAAATCTCCCTAAAACCCCTGGCAAATCGAAGTACTTGAGAGAGATGTCGCCGTCGTTACCTCGAGCGATATGCGGTTTCTCCCATGAATACGGGGTGTCCGGGTTTCCCCTGTCTTTGCATTTGAATGTATGTGCCGGTCGCTCTGATATCTCATGCAGCTAGTGCAACTAATTCATCGGCGTCAAGCAGTTCGACGGTTGAGGCAACAAACATCGCTCCGAGACCAACGATGCTCACCAGTTCTCATGCATTATGTTTGCAGGGCTGGAGCATACGAGAGGGAATGGATCGAACCTGGAAGTACCACGTCCATACTCGCCTCCACAATGACCTCGGGAAAAAACGGGCGAGTACCCGATCCCCCGAGTAAGACGAACCGCTTCCGACGTATTGGGGTTTGCGATTTTTGGCCGAGATTTGATTTTTAACTGGCCTCATCATCACAGTCGAAGAAATTGGGTTGTGCAATGTCTGCGCGGAAATGCCCATGTGCACCCATCCTCGACTCGAAGTCACCAACTTCCCAGCGTTCGGGGTGACAGCCCGTTCTCACCTAATGAAACGAAGAACGGACGGTCCACAAGCATTCAGCGAGATGTGAACAGGGAACAAAATGATGTCGGTTTAGGGTACCATTTGTAGGTGGGAGTTTGCACGACGCTTCGTGCGTGGCCCGCGATTCCTGGACCGGGACACATCGATCGTCTAGGGTGGATGTGCCGGTGGAATTTCATGCTCTCCGGCCGTCGAAGGCGCCGCCGGTAAGATATCTGGCGTTGCTCAGGTTCAGGCACCTTCTTCTGGTACGGAGATCCGCATCGTCGTCATATTGGAATGCACCTATTTTATGTACCCCCACTTCTAGACTCTGATCGGCCACCAATTCTCGTCGATTGCATGTTTGACAATTTTTTGGATGCGCTTTTAGTGTCGTCGTATTTACCGTGTTATTATCCTAAACCCTGCAGTATGCGATGCGGACCAACGATGCGGATGCGCCGGACATGGTTCCTATGGATCTGCCACATGGAAGAACAGTGGCGTGCAGCCAACCAACACATTACCTGCCGTTCAGGGTAAAAGCTCAGCAAACCAAGGGTTCGGGGTAGCTACGATGTTATTATGCTGTACGATCTCAATGAAGTCGAATGACGTTCTCATTGAAAACATTCTCCCGAGTCGGTTTTATTGGAGTAGCTTGAAGGGTCACGCCTAAGGGTGGGACCCCGGCCGATAAACATACAAATGGACAGGGTCGCACCCCGGGTAATCAATACACAGACGGTTTTGCACCAGTGCAACCCCGACCGAGGAATATACAAAATGGCTTCAAGGGTCGCACCGGCGCGACCCCGCCTACTTAATACACAGACGGGGTGTAAACCCGGCCGATAAATATACAAAATCGAAGGGGTCACCACCCAATGGTGCGACCCCGGCCGATAAATATGCAAATTAAAGCCCGGGCGCCCACCCAACGGGGCGACCCCGGCCGATAAATGTACAAACTAAAGGGGTCACCACCCAACGGTGCGACCCCGGCCGATAAATGTACAAACTAAAGGGGTCACC
>Ga0116229_10011064_pt1 | contig 13400 bp, 7 predicted proteins | sample S1TSphgellanicum_3_FD_87313 | JGI IMG/M metagenome (GOLD analysis project Ga0116229, IMG submission 87313) | Host-associated microbial communities from peat moss isolated from Minnesota, USA - S1T2_Fc - Sphagnum magellanicum MG | ecosystem: Host-associated > Plants > Peat moss > Unclassified...
AGGTGGACCCCTGGTCGGGGCCGCCGCTCTCCGCCGAAAGGGCGCCGCCGTGATTTTCCACCAGCATCCGGGAGATCGCGAGCCCGAGCCCGAGGCCGCCGTAGCGCTCCTGCCGGCCCTCGGTGTGGCGGCCCTGGACAAAGGGGAAAAAGATCCGCGTTAGCTCCTCCGGCCTCATTCCAATGCCCGAGTCGCGGATGCGGATCTCCGCCTCGTTCTCGCTGCCGACGGTGCCGGCCACCTCGATGCGGCCGCCCGCCGGCGTGAACTTGATGGCGTTCTTCAGCACATTCCAGAACACCTGGCGCAGGCGCACCGGGTCCCCGTCCACCACCGTCGGGGTCGTCGGGAAGGAGAAAGTCAGGCTGAGGCGCTTCGCCGCGATCTCGCCCCTGATGGTGGCCGCGGCGTCCCGCGCGGTCGCGAAGAGATCCAGCGGCCGCCGCTCCATGTTGACCTTCCCGTGGACGATGCGGCTGAAATCGAGCAGGTCATCGATGAGGCGCGCCTGGAGCGAGATGTTGTTCGCGATCAACCGGAAGTCCTACCGAACCAGGTGGGGAAGCGCCTCGTTTTCCGCCGCGTCGCTGGCGACCAGGAGCGCGGGGTTGAGCGGCGTGCGCAGTTCATGGGACAGGGTGGCGAGGAACTCGTCCTTCGCGCGGTTGGCCGCGAGCGCGTCGTCGCGCGCGGCTTTGAGCGCCAGGCGCGCGCGGACCTGGTCCGAGATGTCCCGGAAATAGGCCACCACCCCGAAGCGGCCGTCGGGCAGGGGAATGCGGTCGATCCGCCAGTCGTAGTATTCAATCCCGCCGTGGTCCGCTCGCGCCTCGCCGAACTCCGGCACGGCGTAGGACTCGCCGGTTTCCAGGGTATGGCGGAACTGCCGGATGATCTCGTCCGCCCGGGGCTGAGGCCAGAGCTTCCGGATGACCTTACCGAAATCACGGCCGATGAGGTCAGGCAGGTCGCCGAAGGCCGGCCGCGCCATCGGATTGACCTCCCGGAGCCGGAAATCCGAGTCGACCACGTAGACGCCGATCGGGGCCTGGTTGAGCAGGGTCTCGAACTGCGCCGTGCGCTGCCGCAGGAGCTGGTTGGCCGCCTCGCGCTCGGCCATCTGCGCCTTGAGGTCCTCGTTCAGCTTTTCGACTTGCGCCTGGGACTCCTGGCGCAAGCGCGCCATCCGCAGATGCGCCTCGACGCGCGCCAGGAGCTCCCGGGCGGTGAAGGGTTTGACCAGGTAGTCATCGGCCCCCTCCGCGACGCCCTCAACCCGCGCCTCCTCCCCGGCGCGGGCCGACAGGAGGATGATGGGGATGAGGCGCAGCGCCGGATCGGCACGCAGCTCGCGCATGAGCGCGAAGCCGTCGAGCCGCGGCATCATCACGTCGCTCAGCAGCAGGTTGGGCGGCGAGGCCCGGGCCGCCTCGAGCGCCTGCTGCCCGTCGGCCACCGCCGTCACCTCGAAGCGATCCCCCAGGAGCCGCTTCACGTAGTCGCGCATGTCGGCGTTGTCGTCGGCCCAGAGGATCCGCGCGCGCGGTCCGGGGCGCGGGGAGCCTGCGCCGGGTGCCAGCTGCCCCTCGGTCCCTTCCTGGCCCCCGGGCCCGGCGGCCGCAACGCCGGCCGCCGTCCAGCGCAGGGTCTCCTTGACGAAGCTGTCGGCCAGGGAGTGCGGCCTCGGGCGCCCGGGCGGGGGCGGGCCCGGCTCGTTCGCCGGCAGCGGGCGTTCCAGCGGCACGCGGACGAGGAACCGGCTCCCTTGGTTGAGCGTGCTTTCAACGTGGATGGCTCCGTGGAGCAGTCGCACCAGCTCCTGCACCAGGGCGAGGCCGATGCCCGTCCCCTCGTGGGTCCGCCCGCGGGATTCCTTCACGCGGTGGAACCGCTCGAACACCCGCCCGATCTCCTCCGGGGGGATGCCGATGCCCGTGTCGCGGACGGTCAGTTGGACGTCCGGCCCAACCGCTTCAATCCGGACTTCGATCTCGCCCGCCAGCGTGAACTTGTAAGCGTTGCTGAGCAGGTTGAGCACGATCTTTTCCCACATCTCCGGATCGATCAGCACCGGATGGGGCAGGGGGGCGCAGTCGACGATCAGCCGCAGGCCCGCGCGCTCGACGGCGGCGCGGAAGACGCTGGCAAGCTCGGAGGTGAAGGCCGCCAGGTCGACCGGGGTGAAATGGGCCTCCGTGCGTCCGGCCTCGATGCGTGAGAAGTCGAGCATCGTGTTGACCAGCTTCATCAGGCGCAGGCTGTTGCGGTGCACAATCTCCAGCCGCGACGTCGCCTCCGGCGGCAGGCCCGCTCCCCCGCCCAGCAGCAGGTCCTCGATCGGCCCGAGCATCAGGGTCAGGGGCGTGCGGAACTCGTGGCTCACGTTGGAGAAGAACTCCGTCTTGGTCCGGTCGAGTTCGGCCAGCGCCTGGGCCCGCCGACGCTCGGCTTCATAGGACTCGGCGCTCGCGATGCCGGCTGCGATCTGGCCTGCGACCAAGCCGAGGAAATTTTGGTACCCCTCGTCGAAGAGCCGGAAGGGGTTGAGGCCGACGACGAGGACGCCGCCGCGGCTGGTCTCGCCTTGGGCCGGCAGCGGGATCACCGCCGCCCGTGCGGGCGGCTCGGCCCAGGCGCCGCTGGGGAGATCCGGACCAAACCGCCCACGCAGGTTTTCGACCAGCGTCATCGTCTTGCTTGCGAGGACGCCCTCCAGCGGCCAAACCCCGGCCGGGTCTGCCAGCGGATGTTCCGGCGGGACGCCGCCTGCCTCGGCCAGCACGAAGCCGGAGGCGTCGGCGGCGGCGAGGAATATCAGCGCGAAGGGGATGTCATGCGGGTTGGATCCGAGGGCCGCCCGCGCCCCGGCGCAGGCGTCCAGGCGGCTGTGCCGGTTGGCCGTGCACTCCGAGAGCTCGCGGAGCAAAGCCAGCTGGCGCTCGCCGACCACCCGCCGGGTGTCGTCGGTGTTGGCGCAGATGATGCCGCCCGCCATCCCCTGGTCATCGGGGATCGGGCTGTACGAGAAGGTGTAGTAGGTCTCCTCGCGGTATCCGTGGCGCTCCATGATGAGGAGCTGGGATTCGACGTACGTCCCCTCGTCGCCCGCCATGGCCGTGGAGAGCATGGGGGCGATCACGTCCCAGATCTCCTTCCATACGACCTTGGTCGGCTGGCCCAGCGCCGCCGGATGTTTGCCGCCGATGATGGCCCGGTACGGATCGTTGTAGAGGTAGACGAGCTCGGGTCCCCAGCCGATCCAGATCGGCTGTCGGGAGGTGAGCATGATGCGGACGGCGATTCTGAGGCTCTGGGGCCATGACGCGACCGGACCCAGGGCGGTCTGCGACCAATCCCTGCACCTAATCAACTCCCCCAGTTCCCCGCCGCCGGACAGGAAGGGGAACGACATCGGGAATGCCTGCGGTTCGGACATGAATCACCCCGCCCTAGGCGGTGCCGAACCCGAGGTCCACGTTTGGCTGATCGTCATGCCGACTCCGGAATTTCAGTAGAGGGGGGTCGACAAACTGAGTCAAGGGACACAGGGAGAGCGAGGCGACGGCATCCACAAAATCTTCGGTAAGCCTGAAACGACACGTGGCCCGGGTGGCGGTTCGGGCGGTAATGATGCGGCCCCGATTGGGTGGCGGTGGGGTCGGTGCCCGGGTCCACGAATCCGCAAACGATGGCCGCCGGCGCCGTCCCGGTGCCTCGGGCGAGCGCCGGGGTCAGAGCTTGCCGATGTCTTCCGGATGCTGGGGCCAGAAGGCCGAGTGAATCGCCACGCCCTCCGCCTCCATCAGCGGCCCCTGCACCTGCACCTTGGGGGCAATGCGGGCCAGAATTTCGCGGCTGGTCAGGGGCTTGGCATCGGGCGGGACGCCCATGGCCTGCAGGAACGGAGCCTCCGCCGTTCCGTAAACCATGCGGCCGATGCCGCTGAAGGCGATCGCCCCGCAGCACATCGCGCACGGTTCGGTGCTGGTGTACAGCGTCGACCGCTCAAACGTCGCCCGGTCGATCTTGGGGCTGAACGCTGAAATGAGCCCGGTCTCCGCATGCTTGGTGATGTCGCCGGTGGCCAGGACGCAGTTGTAATACTCGGCAATGATCTTGCCGTCCTTGACCAGGAGCGCGCCAAACGGGCCACCGCCGTGGGTGGTCGCATAGCGGGCCAGCTCGTAGGCGCGGGACATGAAAACCCGGTCCTGAGCGGAGCAATGGGGATCATCATCGGCGGACGCGGCCGGCGCGCCCCAGGCCCGCGCACCGATCAAGACCAGCGCAAGGCCAACGAAGGGAGCGAAGCGGAAAGGCGCCATGACCAGGGGCGGAGCAGCGTCTGTGCCAGCGGTCCAACCTCGGACTTGGGTCGGGGCCGGTCCCCCCCTCGCATCGAGCCCCGCTTGAACGGATCGCGCTCATCCGGCTCGTTGCGCGCGCCAACGGACGCGCCGGCCAAGCACCACAGCGATGCAACCCATTGGCTGGTTCAGGGCCCGCTGGCTTAGGTCGAACGAAAGCAAGAGGAGACGCAGCGGGTTACCGGCCATGCCGGAATGCCTCCGCCGTGGCCTTGGCGCGGATTCCCATGGAAAGTGGCGATGGATGGGGCACTTAAGCGGCCAATTGGGGTCTGACTTAGGACCTCGATGATGCGACTCGCCGGCAAAGTAGCAATCGTCACCGGCGCCGCCACCGGCATCGGACGCGCGATCGCGACCCGCTTGGCCAGCGAGGGCGCATCGGTGATCATCGATTACGTCGGCGCAGCCGACGTGGCGGAGGGGGCCGCCGCGGCGATCAACGCCGCCGGCGGGACGTGCCGGGCGGTGCAGGCGGACGTATCCCATCCGGAGCAGGTCGGCACGTTATTTTCGTCGGCGGTCAAGGCCTTCGGCAAGGTCGACATCGTGGTCAACAACGCCGGCATCGAGAAGAAGGCGGCGTTCGTCGATTATCCGGTGGACGAGCTGCAGAAGATCCTCGCCGTCAATCTGGTCGGCCCCTTCCTGGTTTCCCAGGCGGCGGCGCGCCAGATGATCGCGCAGGGCCACGGCGGCCGCATCATCAACATATCGTCGGTCCACGAAGACCTGCCCATGCCGACCAACGCCGCCTACTGCGCGAGCAAGGGCGGCCTGCGCATGCTCACCCGGACCATCGCGGTCGAGCTGGCGAAGGACAGGATCACGGTCAACAACATCGGCCCGGGGGCGGTCTTCACCCCCATCGACGCCGACATCGAGGCCCAGCCGGACCTGGAACGCTCCCTGATGGCGGAGATCCCGCTGAACCGGTGGGGCAAGCCCGAGGAGGTGGCCGGCCTCGCCGCTTACCTCGCTTCCGACGAGGCCGGCTACATCACCGGGGCGACCTACTTCATTGACGGCGGCATGTTGCGGCAGGCCGGCAGCTACTGAACCGCGGGATGAGCGCCTCCGACCGGTATGATGTGGTGATCGTGGGCACGGGGGCGGGCGGCGGCACGCTGGCGTACCATCTGGCCAAGGCCGGGAAGAGGATCCTGATCCTGGAGCGCGGCACTTTCCTGCCGCAGGAGAAGCCGAATTGGGACACCGCGGCGGTCTTCCTCGACAACCGCTACCACACCAAGGAGGTGTGGTCGGACCGCACCGGCCGGGATCTGCATCCCGGGACGGGCTACTGGGTGGGCGGGAACACCAAGGTCTACGGCGCCGCGCTGTTTCGGCTGCGCGAGCAGGACTTCGGGGTCCTGCACCACCGGGGCGGCATCTCGCCGGAATGGCCGGTCAAGTACGACGAGTTCGAGCCCTACTACACCGCTGCCGAGAAGCTGTTCTGCGTCCACGGACGGCAGGGCATCGATCCCACGGAGCCGCGCCGATCGGAGGACTATCCGTTTCCGGCGATCAGCAACGAGCCCCGGATGCAGGAGATCCAGGAGACGCTGCAGCGCCAGGGCTTGAAGCCGTTCCCCTGCCCGCTGGGGCTCAAGCTCAATGAGGCTGACCGGGTGGAAAGCAGGTGCATCCGCTGCGATACCTGCGACGGCTATCCCTGCCTCGTCCACGCCAAGTCCGACTCCGACGTCAATTGCGTGCGGCAGGTCATGCACCTGCCGAACGTGACCCTGCTGACCGGCGCCCGGGCGACCCGGCTGATCACCAATCCGACCGGGACGGCGATCGATGCGGTCGAGGTTGAGCTGGGAGGCGGCGAGACGAGGACGCAGTTTTACGGCCACATCGTGGCCGTGTGCGGCGGCGCGATCAACTCCGCCGCCCTGCTCCTGCTGAGCGCGAGCGCGGAGCACCCGCGGGGCCTCGCCAACCGTTCGGACCAGGTGGGCCGCAACTTCATGTTTCACCAGGCCGACGCCATCCTCGCCATCGGGAAGGAGCCGAACCATTCGGCCTACATGAAGACCTTCACGCTGAATGACTTCTACTTCGGCGAGCCGGACTATCCCTATCCGATGGGCAATATCCAGCCGGTCGGGTCCTTTCACCATGAGATGATGAAGGCGGACGCCCCCCCCCGCACCCCCGCCTTTGTCCTGGACCTGATGACGACCCACGCCGTGCCCTGGTGGCTGACCACGGAGGATCTGCCCGACCCCAACAACCGGGTGAAGATCACCGGCGGCCGGATCGAGCTGGATTACACCCCCAACAACGTGGAGTCGTTCGAGCGCCTGAAGGGGCGCTGGATCGAAGTCCTGAAGGCCGGGGGGCATGCCGACCACTGGTTCCACCTGCGGGCCTACTTCAAGAAGCGCATCCCGCTGGAGGGCGTCGGGCACCAGAACGGCACCTGCCGCTTCGGCACCGATCCCAAGACGTCGGTGCTCGACGTGAACTGCCAGACCCACGACGTGCAGAACCTGTACGTGGTCGACGGGTCCTTCTTCGCCTCGAGCGGCGCGGTCAACCCGTCGCTCACCATCATCGCCAACGCCCTGCGCGTGGGGGATCACCTGCTCGAAAGGCTGCGGTGAGCGGCGAGGCTTTCGGCGCCCCCGGGATCCCCGCCCGCTGGACGCATGGCAACAAGGATGGCGTGGGCACCGCCTATTCGTCGGCCGCCAAGGTCTGGTTCACGCTCTTTAGCGGCATCGTCACCGAGGTCTATTACCCCACGGTGGACCGGCCGCAGATCCGCGACCTGCAGTTCCTCGTTACCGATGGGAAGAGCTTCTTCCACGAGGAGAAGCGGGACCTCAAGTCGGAGACGGTCCGGCTCCCGGGTCACAGCCTGGGCTTCACCGCCACCAACCGCGATCCCCAGGGGCGCTACACCCTGGTCAAGGAAATCATCGTCGATCCCCACCTGCCGTGCCTGCTGCAGCACGTGCGGGTGAGCGGGCCGGACCCGGCCTTCGTCGGGGCCCTGCAGCTCTACGTGCTGTGCGCCCCCCACCTGGGGGTGGGCGGGGCGGGCAACCATGGCTACGTCACCACGGTGGGCGGCCGGCGCATCCTGATGGCGTGCAAGGACGGCGTCTGGCTCGCGCTGGCCGCCACGGTGCCCTTCGCGCGCATGTCCTGCGGGTTCGTCGGGTACAGCGACGGCTGGACCGACCTGCACGATGACTTCCGGATGGATTTCGAGTATGACCGCGCCACCGACGGCAACATCGCCCTCACCGGCGAAGTGGCGCTCGGGGCCGCCCGCGAATGCACCCTGGCGATGGCTTTCGGGCCCTCGGAGCACCGCGCCGTCGCCACGCTGATGCAGAGCCTGAGCCTGCCCTTTGCCGCCCACCAGTCCCATTATGCCGAACAATGGGCCCGGGTGGAGGCGCACGGCCAGACGCTGGACCGGCAGGCTTGCGACGGCGGGAACCTCTTTCGGTCCAGCCTGAGCCTGCTGCTGGCCCACGAGGACAAGTCCTATCCCGGGGCCCTGATTGCCTCCCTCGCCATCCCGTGGGGCGAGGCCAAGGGCGATCAGGACCAGGGCGGCTATCACCTGGTCTGGACCCGGGATCTGGTGAACAGCGCCACCGCCCTGCTCGCGGCGGGGGATGTGGCCACGCCGCTGCGCGCGCTGATCTTCCTCGCCGTGTCGCAGCATGAGGATGGGGGCTTCGCCCAGAACTTCTGGGTCACGGGGCAGCCCTACTGGTCCGGCATCCAGCTCGATGAGGTGGCCTTTCCCATTCTGCTCGCCTGGCGGCTGTTCGCCGCCAAGGCGCTCGCGGATTTCGACCCCGCCCATCTGGTGAAAACCGGCACGGCCTACCTGATCCGCCACGGTCCGGTGACGCAGCAGGAGCGCTGGGAGGAGGCGAGCGGGTACTCGCCCTCGACGCTGGCTTCCAATATCGCGGCGCTGGTCTGTGCGGCGGAGCCGTTCCGCGCCTGGGGGGACGGGGCGACGGCGGCGTTCGCGGAAGACCATGCCGATTTCCTCGAAGCGCACCTCGAAGATTGGACCGTGACCACCACGGGCACGCTGGTGCCGGGGATCCCGCGGCATTACGTCCGCATCCTGCCGGAGCAGGCCGGAGACCCCCGGCCCGGTGAGAACCTCGATGGTCGGCAGCTTGAGATCAAGAACCTGCCGGACGGCCAGCCCCATGAGTTTCCCGCCAAGAACGTGGTCGACGGCGGCTGCCTCGAATTGGTCCGCTATGGCATCCGCTCGGCCACGGATCCGGTCATCCTCGACACCGTCAAGGTGCTGGATGCGGTCCTGAAGGTCGACACGCCGGCAGGCCCCGTCTGGCACCGCTACAACCACGACGGCTATGGCCAGCAGGACGATGGCGGGCCGTTTACCGGGGTGGGCTGCGGGCGCGCCTGGCCCCTGCTCACCGGCGAACGGGGCCACTACGAGCTGGCGGCCGGGCGCAGCCCCGAGCCCTACTTGCGCACCCTGGAGCATCTGGCCTCGACCACCGGGCTGCTGCCCGAGCAAGTCTGGGATCGCCCGGATCGGCCCCAGGAATTCCTGGACCTGGGGCGGCCGACCGGGTCGGCCATGCCGCTCATGTGGGCCCATGCCGAATACCTCAAGCTGCTCCGCTCCGCCGCGGACGGCCGCGTCTATGACTTGATCGAGGCGGTGGCGCAGCGCTACCGGGATCGGCCGACGCCCCGCCGCCGGGTGGAAATGTGGCGCGCCGACTGGCAACCCCGCTCGATCCCCCCGGGGGCCATCCTGCGCGTCCACGGGGCGGAGCCGTTTCGGCTGCACTGGTCGGCCGACGGCTGGGCGACCGTGCACGACACGGAGTCGAGCGCGAACGCCCTGGAGATTCACTCCGCGGACTTGCCGGCGGCGGCGGCCGGGGCGCGGCTGCGCTTCACCTTCTACTGGCCGGGCCGTCCGGGGTGGGAGGGTCGGGACTACGAAGTCGGGGTGGCCGGTTCGGTCGGCTGATCCCGTTGTCCGCAGAAGAGGCAGGGGCGGGAGGACCGGTGATGCAACTTGCAGCACCGGACGGACGCCGGGCCGCGCGCCGCCCGCACCGCCTCGCCGGCGAGGAGCATGCCCGCCGGCGGCGCGAACAGGTAGATCCAGAACGCCGTCCAGGTGCCGCTGGGCAGCGCCGAGGCCAGGGTGCGGGCGGGATTCATCCCAAAGCCCGAGAGCGGCGCCTCGAAGGTCACGAAGGCGGCGATGCATAGGCCGGAGAAGAGGCCCGTCAGGTGGGCGATCGCCGGGGCATTGGAAACGAGCAGGATCATGGCCATCAGGATCGCGGCGATGGTGAGTTCGCCCGCGAGGGCCGGCAGGATCCCGGCCGGCCCCGGCACCGTGACGACGTAGTGGACCGGTGGCACGGTGAAGGTGGATCCGAGCAGGGCGACCGTGATCAAGACCCCGGCGAGGCCGCCGACCGTCTGGAAGAGGATGTAGAGACCCGCATCGGCCGCCGGAATCTTGCCCAGGCGCAGGAAGGTCAGGGTCACGGCCGGGTTCATGTGGGCCCCGGACCGCCGGCCCCAGGGCGAGTAGATGATGCCCGCCGCGGTGCCGCCCATGGCCAGGCCGATCAGGGCCCGGCGCAGAAAGGGGGAAACGACGGCCTGGGCGACCCAGGAGCGCGGACTCTCGAGCAAGGCGGTGAAGACCCCGGCAGAGATCATGAAGCTGCCGAGCGCCCACGCCTCAATGAGGTACTCCGGCCAGTGGAAGTGAAGGGGTGCGGCCGACCGGGCGCCTCGGCGGGGAGCGCGCGACCCCATGGTTAGTCAGCGCTGGCCCGGACTCGCATGCGTCGTACCATGCACAGGGCCCGGACATAGGCAACCAGCCGGGCGGCCGGGCCGACCCGGGGTGGAGTGCAGGGATGCGTTCCAGCAGCCTGCGAGCAAGGGCTGGGGCCCCTCTTTCTCGCCCGGGGGGATGGGGGGGGAGCCGGGCCGTCCGCGGATGGCGTTTGCGGTGGCGGCGCAAGCCGGGATGCTGCCGCCATGACCAGTATCGAGCTTCTCGTCGTCCTCCTCCTGCTGGTGATGGCGGTGCCGGACCTCTGCGCCTGGATCGGCCGCCCCGCCCTCGCCTATCCCGCCTTCGTCTGCTTCGGGATCCTGGTCGGCCCCCTCATCGGCGCCGAGGTCGGAACCATGGTGCGCGAGGCGGGCGAGATCGGCTTCGTCCTCCTGCTCTTCGAGGTCGGGCTCGAGATCGACCTTCCCAACTGGCGCCACTTGCGGCGGCCAGCGCTTTACGTCCTGCGCTGGGTCGGCCCCCAGTACCCCGTCCTGATCTTCCTGGCCCGCGTGGCCGGACTCGGCTGGATCGAATCGTTCATCGCGGCCGCGGCCCTCAGTGCCTGTTCGGTCGGCATGGCCTTCGCCGCCTGGAAGAGCTTCCCGGGGCTCAGCGACACGTCCCGTGCCCTCATCCTGCAGGTGATGGTCATGCTCGAGGTCGTGGCGGTGGTCCTGCTCGCGATGGAGACCGCCGCGCTCGGGCGCGCCCCGACGTGGGTGTTCGCGCTCAAGTTGGCGGGGATCGCCCTGGTGATCTATGCCTGCAGCCGCATTTCGGTGCACGTCAGCCGCGTCCTCCAGATCGTGCTGGAGCGCACCACCAAGTGGCGGCTGCACTTCATCGCGCTCCTCGTCCTGGTGATCTGCGCCGTCGGCGACCGCCTCGGCCTCTCCGGGCCCAAGACCGCCTTCTTTCTCGGGTTGTTCTCGAGCCGCGTCCGCCATGAGGGTCGCAGTCTCGAGGATTATCTCGCCCCGATCAGCCGCCGCTTCCTGATTCCCCTGTTCTTCCTGAGCCTCGGGACGCAGGTCCCCTTGGCCGCACTCTTCTCGGTAACGCTGCTGCTGGCCCTCGCCTCGGCGGCCATCCTGGTCGCATTTCGTTACCTGCTTCATGCCCGTTTCGCGCCCACGGGCGGGGAGAGCAGGGCCTACCTGCTCCTCTGTCCAAATTTTACGCTGGTCGCCCTCGCCGCCCGGGCCTTGATCGCCGACCCCGCGGGATCGGGGACGGCCGCTTGGCTGCTCCTGACGGGACTGCTGGTCACGCTGTATGCGGTCGCCGCCTTGCCGCCGGCCGCCGCCGCCGAGACGGCGTCGCCTTTTCCCGTGGCCTCGTGACGCGGGGATCGGTCCAACGCTGACGTTTCGGTACGGGTTGCCGTCGGCCCTCGGCCGCGTTGGGCCAGGTTCGTGCGGGCCGGTTCCTCGGGCCCCCCAAGGGCCTTCCCGCCATGGATCGGTGCGGCGCAGGCACGCCCCGGCGGCCGGAAAGGAGGCCACGAGGGTCGGCCACCAGGATCCCACGCCGGGTTACACCCCATGGCTGGAGCTTCCGAATGGGAGCATGCTGGCCGGTGCGCGTGGGTGCCTCAAAGGGCGACGGGCCCTTTGCTCAAGCTGGCGCGCACGCAAGCCCGAGATGCAACCCCCGTGCCGCCCTCCCGGCCGGTGGGACCCCACCCGATTATTCATGAATTCTACCGCCACCAACGTCCTCGAAATGCCTCCACCCGCCCGCAACGGCGGCGAAGCGACCGTCCCGCTCCTGTCCGCCGAAATGCTGCGCAAGATGCACGCCTACTGGCGCGCGGCCAACTACCTGTCGGTGGGCCAGATCTACCTCTACGCCAACCCGCTGCTCCGCGAGCCGCTCACCCTCGAGCACGTGAAGCCGATCGTGGTGGGACATTGGGGTACGACGCCCGGCCAGAACTTCATCTATGTGCACCTGAACCGGGTGATCAAGAAGCTGGACCTGGACATGTTCTACATCGCCGGCCCCGGGCACGGCGGCCCGGCCCTGGTGGGCAACACCTACCTGGAAGGCAGCTATAGCGAAATCTACCCCAACATCACCCAGGACGAGGCGGGCATGAGGAAGCTCTTCACCCAGTTCTCCTTCCCGGGCGGAATCTCGAGCCATGTCGCCCCCACCACGCCGGGCTCCATCCACGAGGGCGGGGAACTGGGGTATTCGCTGAGCCATGCCTTCGGCGCCGCGTTCGACAACCCGGGGCTGATCGTGGCCTGCGTCATTGGCGACGGGGAGGCCGAGACCGGTCCCCTCGCGACCTCGTGGCAGGCGAACAAGTTCCTCAACCCGGTTTCCGACGGGGCGGTGCTGCCGATCCTGCATCTGAACGGGTTCAAGATCAGCAACCCCACCCTCCTGGCCCGCATCGAGCCCGAGGAACTGGAGCAGTTCCTGAAGGGCTGCGGCTGGGCGCCGGTGTTTGTCGAGGGCGACGACCCGGAGAAGATGCACCCGCTCATGGCCGCCGCCGTCGAGGGGGCCGTCACCGAGATCCACCGGATCCAGCGGGCGGCGCGGGAGCACCGCGACCCGGCGCGGCCGCGCTGGCCCGTGATCGTCCTGCGGTCGCCCAAGGGCTGGACCGGCCCCAAGGAGGTCGATGGGCTCAGGATCGAGGGGACGTTCCGCGCCCACCAGGTGCCGGTGCTGGTCGATGCGGGCCACCCGGAACACGTCGCGGTGCTGGAGCAGTGGATGAGGAGCTACCGGCCCGAGGAGCTCTTCGACGACCAGGGAACGCTCCTGCCCGAGCTGGCGGAGCTGGCCCCCCAAGGGGCGCGCCGGATGGGGGCCAATCCCCACGCCAATGGCGGCGTCCTCCTGCGCGACCTGGTCATGCCGGATTTCCGGGCCCACGCCCTGACCGTGACCGCGCCCGGCGCCATCGAGGGCGAGGACACGACCGTCCTGGGCCGGTTCCTGCGGGACGTGGTGCGGCTCAACCGGAAGCCGCGGAACTTCCGCGTCTTTGGTCCCGACGAGACGCTTTCCAACCAGCTCGGCGCCGTGTTCGAGGTCACCCCCCGGCAGTGGGACGCGCGGCAGGTTCCCGGCGACGAATTCCTGGCGCCCGAGGGCCGGGTGGTCGACTCCATGCTGAGCGAGCACCAGTGCGAGGGCTGGCTCGAGGGCTACCTGCTGACCGGCCG
>Ga0116229_10011065_pt1 | contig 13399 bp, 7 predicted proteins | sample S1TSphgellanicum_3_FD_87313 | JGI IMG/M metagenome (GOLD analysis project Ga0116229, IMG submission 87313) | Host-associated microbial communities from peat moss isolated from Minnesota, USA - S1T2_Fc - Sphagnum magellanicum MG | ecosystem: Host-associated > Plants > Peat moss > Unclassified...
ATATTGTATTTTGGAAAAGAGCAGCTAGGTTATGTACATCTAGATCTTAGAGGATCTGCTACCAGTTAGGGTCTGTACCAGTGTTGGTCGGTTTTGGGTTTCTGGCCAAATCTGAATTCAGGTGTACCAACTGGACCTGGCAGGCTTATATGGACCTGAAAATGGTCAAGAACCGGACCTGGTGGTTCTACATGGACCCAGACCTGCCCTTAGAACGGGACCTGGTGAGTTTTCATGGATCCATACTCAATCAAGAATTGGACCCAATGGGTCTTAAAGGTTGTTTCCAGGGTCCAATTCTTAAGTTAAGTAAGGGCTAGGGCCATAAGTTTAGATAATGTTTAAAGTTTTAGGTTCTAAGGTTATAGGTCTTAGCCTTAAAATTTAATATGTAAGGGCATCTCCAATGATGGCATTAAAATGACCTTTACTCAAATATGTTGTGATGTTTTTTAGATTTAGGGTATGTTGGATAAAAGTTCAAATAAGGACTATGTGAGTGAAGACCATTGTTGGGTAATTATTCCTTATGTTATGTTGATCCTTATTGTTGTTTTTGAAAACATGTTGGACAACACTATGGGAACCTTTCAAGAACATGCTGGGAACACCAAAAAAAACAATTTAAATATAAAAAATTAAAAATAAAATTTCAAACCATCCCCAAAAATAAGTCTGAACTCACCCAGCCCAAACTCAGAACCAAATTTTTTTATAAAGGTTGGACAAATTGACCCATTGAACTTGGAACTGTTGGTCAAAAAAATTTGACGTGGCATCGGTACTGACAGGTCTTGATTTTTGGAAATATTGACTAGACCTGAAACCAAGGAGTTTTATGTTCTCAAGAACATATTAGACCTGGACCTAACAGTTCTAATTAGACCTGAACCTTAAGAGTTCTTGAAAAAACAAAGAACTAGCCAACAACAGTCTGCTAGCAGTTGGGTCCTTGTAAGGTCGAGAAATTTTCACGAGCAAGACGAGGCTAATTGTATACATAGCTTGGCTATTGGTGCCTTGTACTTTCTACTAGCAATAGTTTGAGATATCATTTAGGATAGGTTGGACATTATCAATCCTCACCAGAATGGTCATTTGAGGCAAAAAACCTTATAGTGTTGAATGTCTTAAGTCTCACTTCACTTCAGTTGGAGATGAAGTACCTAAAAGCCTGAAAACTCTCCACGTTGTTGTCACATAGTTTAGGAACACTAACAGGTATTTGTTTGTGCAGTGATCTTCATCAACATATAATACAATTATTCGTTAAAACTTGTACGAAGATGAGTTAGTGAGCTCAGTTGAGAGTTCATAACTAGCAATTTTTAATGGTTTCATACGCACACTGAAGATACAGGATTACATTGTTGTCACATAGTTTAGGAACACTAGCACATGATCATCTTGGCAGTTTTCTTAATCAACATATAGCTAGTACAATTATTAGTTACATCTTGTAAGAAGATGAGTTAGTGGGCTCAGGTGAGATTTCATACCTAGCAGGTTTTAATGGTTTCATACACTGAAGATACAGGATTTGTTTTGGTTGAAGAAGATTCTGAACCAGTGTTGTAAGTGTCAGTGTCAATAGTCGTATATATGACATGTAAATCCAGTGTAAGTGTAAATGGTTTGAGGCGTGTAAGTGTAAATACTAAAATTATTTGTAAACTCACCCTGTCTTTGGGCCTCCTTTCACCCCAAACCCTTCTTTCAGGGGTATCCATAAAGTAAGGAAATTTTATTAAATTTGGAAATGAAATGCTGAAAATCAGCATTTAATGCACAAGGTTCAAGATTAATTATAGTAGCTTTACAAGTAGGAGCAATGAAAATATATGCGGCAACAGTGGAGGCGCTAAAGAAAAAGGAAAGACAGGGTGAGTTCACCACAAAAACTGAGGTCCCCCAACCTTTGAATGCTGATGTATTTTTTTGAATCTCATCCTATTTGTGATCAAACTCAGGGTTCTAGTGTTGTTTTCCTTACTTTATAAATAATTTTATTATATATCTTTAATGACCAGACCTTCTTGCAAAGTCATATAAATTAATTGTGGGTGTATATTTTGATAGTTTTCCTTTTGCAATGAGCCATTTAGCTGGCATATCTTCAAACACATTATGAAATCTGCCCTCCTCAAGTGAAAATCACATTTTTTACATTGTTACATATTTACATTATTTTACATAGCCATGTAAAATCATATAAATATATATATAGTACATTTACATTTTTTTATTGGACCGTGTAAATCATTTAAATATGTATTTTTTACACTTACACTGTTTTACACAGCATAAAATAAATTTACACGATTTTACACTTACACGGACTGTAAATCCGAAACCATTTACACCCACAAAACTGGTCTGAACATCTGGATCATGAATGGATAGCTTTGATGACAATTTTGCATTCTTTCAAATATTCCTACATGACCGCAAAGCTGTGAACAATGGAGCAATTTCTTGAAACATTTCTTTGGACAAAGCAAGCATCAAATTTCATTTGACCATGTATTACATAATTTGCATCTCAAAAAATATCTTGGTCCGCATCTAATTTCACAGCTATGATCCCAAAACTACCTTACAACTAAGTTGCCAGCAGTTATTATTGTGCCCTCTTTTTCTTTTCTTGCCATCATTGTAATGACCTTGTGACTAGGCATTCTCTTCTACAACTTGAGCCACCATACTTGGCCTAGTACCGATCTGGCAGCAGGGCATAATACTCTGGACCGTGGGGTTCCACCCTTTGTTCACAAGATGTAACTGTCCTGCTGCAAAAACATTACCCTACACAAACTCTTAACCCTGTTCCACCTTCAATTCAGAGATCTCAATTAACCCATTTCTTTCTTTTGACCACTTAGACACATAATACATTCTTGTTAAATTGACCAAGTTCATGAAGAGTTTTGCAATGTGTACAGATTTGCTACAGTCGGGCGGTTGTTAGAAACAGGGACATGCCCCTAGTGATTTTATATTAGACTGGCATATACCAGTGTTGGGCAGTTCTCATTTTTTCGTGAGAACTGCCGATTTCGGTTCTCACAACCATTTTAAACAACCTTTAAGGTTCTCTAAAAAAAAGAAGAAGAAAGATTTAGATAACCTTTAAGGGTTTCAGACCTTTGGGAAGAAGAGATCCAGCAGGTTTCCAGTTATCATGAAAATTACAACCCCCAGTTTTTAGGAACGGTTCTCACAAGCCAATTTTCACCCAAAAAATTTGAAAAAAATCAAAATAAAAACTTCAAATGTTTTAATTGAAAGTGCAAGTTTAATAAACAATTATAAAAGTCAAAATTACTTGCAAAACATGAGAAAAATGCAAAAAATAGTTTTTTAATTTTTAATTTCAATATTTCTAACTCTCCTTTTAATTGTTCATCTATTTCAATAAACTTTGTTAAATCACTAGGAGATTCGCAACCAACTCCTGCATCATTAAGCCAACTTTTGTTGTCAAAAATATTTTTTTCTAAGTTTTCTTATTATAAATGACATCTTCTAAGGTTGGTGAATATGCTAGCTAAAGAAAAAATCTTTCTTGTCTTTATTTGTGATCTAATGATTCTTAATATTTGTTGAACAAGAAAACCAATAGTGAGGAACATGAATTCATGCTTCTGCCACCATTGGATAAGACACTTGATCTCCAAAGGACCCACATGAAATCTCCTAAAAATCAATAGCTCTATGTTGATTAGTTCTTTGACTAATTCACTTGTGTTAACAATCATGTCAAAAATATCCAAGCTACAATCTTCATCAGCTTTGTGATTTAAACAGTTTATCATAAGATGTAAATGATGATAACCCTTCAAAAGCATAGGCTGCAAAGACTTTTTGTCATGTTTTTCAATCATGGAAATGCCTTGCTCACAACCAACAAATGAAGATACTAAACAAAGACTTTTAAATCATGGAACTAACATCAACAAAAGCATATGGGTTTTCTCTTTCTTCATATCATTTTAGAAATGAAAGGAAATAATCAAGCACACCACAAACTTCCTTCTTAATCTTAAAAACAAGCAAAGACAATTCAAAAATAACTACAGAATCATCATCCATAAATTAATCTAAGGTTTGTGCAATCCAACTTCTTCCTTTAACTTCGAACTCACTATGATGGCACTATTTAAGGCATCACTAAACAACCAATGACCTTTGGACTAATTTAGAACACAAGCAGTAACAATTATAGACAAGCAATCAACAATTAATTGATAAATGAAATTGTGCCAAATGTTGATAGGGGGAACTCAACCAAAAACACAAACAATAGTTTGCGAATTGTAATATAATATAATGGCTTATTGAAATAATAAGGCCTTGTAAAATAAAATTACTTTGCTTACAAACCTACACCATTCCATAAAAATAAAACTAAATTAGGAAATCCTTGCAAGGTGAAAATTTCCAATCTACACTTGATCTACAGAAATTTCAAGCCTATCCAATTTTCATGCAAGGCAAAAAAATATTTTACAAACTGTTGGTATTCTACAAAAAAATAAATTGCAAACTTACAAATTAGCAAACTAATTTTGAAATATCATTTAAACAAATATAATTTGAAAAATGTCTTCTTTTTACATGATTGTTTAGCTTTCTTGGACAATATTCCAGAATCAATGTAAGCCTTATTCCATTCTTATCTGCCTTTTTCCAAAAAACTTTGGCCAAGTTATGGACTTCTAGAAATCAAATTGGACTAACTTAATGGAAGCATATTTTAATTTTTTGCAAAAAAAAATTTGTTGTTCCATATTGGCATGTTTTATAAAATAGATGGCCAAAGCAACTAGCTTGGAAACTCTCCTCCATACCAAGAACTTCACAATCCACCATAGATTTTAGAATTATTGTCATGGCATTCAAATTTGCACCTTCATCCTTCACATATGTAATAATTTTCTTCCTTAAGTCATATTGATCTAGCAATTCAATTAAGTTTCGTGCCAAAACCTAACTTGTGGTTTCACTTGCCTCAAACAATCCTACTGTAATGGGGATATTCATAGTTAGGGTATTAAAAAAGGACAATTTGACAAAAAAAGACTTCAAAGGACTATTTTAGGTTTTTATTGCATTTATTATTTGATGATTATAATGGATTATGTATGAATATACTAGAATGATGTCATGTTGATTTAATAAAAAAATATAAGAATAAATTGGATACAATATAGATGTCCTTTTGAGTCCTTTTAAATAATTTGAGTGTTTGTTTTAACTATAATTTTCATCTTAAGAGAATTAAAAAGAATGTATTAAACAATGTAATCAACTTCAATTTTCTTTCATGCATAAAAAATTTTCATACGTCCATGTTTAACAATGTTCATTTAATGCATTTTATTAAATAATATATGATACAAGAATTTTGAAAACTATAAAATCCATTCCAAAAGGGCTACAAGGAAAATGATTCCTTTTTTTTGCCATTTGGTTTTTCTTTTTGTATTCACTAAGCTTAGAATTTGTGGCCCCAAGTGTTAACAATTTGTGTAGGAAATTTTCATGCAAGAAAACATGTAAAGTTATTTATAAAAACTTATGTATCCATTTTTTACATTTCTGGTTTTTTACCAAAAATATGTATGAATAATTACATACACATGTGAAAAGCTACCACCACCATGCAAATTATCATAATGTGAATTATCCAATATTTTTCACTCAAATTTATTCCATATAAATTTTATGTTTGGAAGATAGCAAAAATAAAATCCTTAAGTCATGTGTCCAAAAAGGGGCACCATAACCATGAACATATGCCCTAATATGTTGAAGTTGCCAATTTTCATTTTTTTTAAATCATCAAGACAAAAAATCATGTGTTCCTTTTTTACATCCACAAGTTAAAACTAGTTGTTGCAAAATAACAATGTCTTAATTAAAGCAAGACATACTCTTGTTTCATCTTTTCCACTAAATTAAGAAAAACTTCTTGTGAAAACATTTCTTGATGGAAACATAACTCTTGGACATAAATGCATTACAAAACACCTTAACAAAATGCTCATAACAAATTGAATGGGGAGATGGTTTTTGCCAACCAAAAGGGCAAGGTCTTGCAAAAATTGTTTTTGTTACATAGCATCTTTTTTGTAGGGATCTTTTGCACCAAAAATTTCTAATATTTTACAATTAAACACATTAGGTCATTTTTTTGCAAGTTGTCTTTCCAATACTACTTTAATGGACAGTTTACTTCATCCTCAAAAAACATTTGCAAGCACAACATGATCTACATTTACATGTTTTTTAAGAGTTGTTATACCATTCTTTAATGATATGTTGTAATTCCTCTCCTTTCTTTTGTTTTTGGATTAAAAGGGACAAAATTAGCATAGCAAATCATATAATGCATGACCTCAAGTTTTCTTCCATTAACAACGTTATTTTCATTTACAATATAATATGACCAACACAATGCATTCCTATTATGAACTCTTCATTTTTCTCTTTGGCCATTCAATTTTTGAAAATTCAATTTCATTTTCATTTCTTCATTTTCAATCACATTGGAATATGTTTGCAAATTTATATTTTCTTGCAAAATTTCTATCAAAGGTTCCTTTTCCATAGAAATTTGATTAGGCAAAATATCACAAAATTCATTTTCAATTATTGTTTCATTTTCATTTGTCCTTGAAAATTCCATTTTGCAACAATCTTCACAAGTGGTGTGACTATAATGGAAAGACAAAACAAGAGATTTTGTGAATTATAAAATGGGTTAAGTATTTCAGGGTTTTTTTAATTTATTTTCTGACCTAAAAATCACTTAAACATTTACAAACATCCAAAATCATTTACACTAAAGCATTTACAAGCAACTACAAGAGAATTCACTTCTAATCATGACCAAAAAAAAGCCCACAAAAGAATAAAAACTTGTTTTTCCAAAGCTTTGCCCAAAAATCCTCGCAAAATAAAATAAAATAATTGCTTTTAGAATTAGAAAAAAAAAATAACAAAGAAAAAAAAGGTAAATAACCCAAAAAATGAATCTAGAAAGAAAAACCCATAGAAATGTTTCGAAAAAAAAAAGAAAAAAAGAAAAAAAAGGGAAGATAAACTTACTACCTCCACCAACATGTAGCTTGTTATTTCCAGCTTCCTCCAAACTTGTAGCTTCAAAGTTCTAGCACCCCAAGCCCCTTATGCTAAGCTCCAAAACCTAGAAAAAAAAGTGGTAATATTAGTCTAAGCATGGTGAAACACAAGGAACAATGAAACATAGGAACAACAAAGCACAAGGGTGTAGCAAAGTAACAAGGAGCAAAAAGGCACTTGCTACTTAGCTTAAGGTGAAACTAGTTAAAAAATGCAATGAAGCATGTAGGAGTAGCAAAGCACACAAGAATAACAAATCACAAGAGTAGTGAAGCACAAGGAGCGTAAAACTTAAGAGTAGTTAAGCTATAAAACATTAAAAAAAATAAAATGGGGCTAAGTTGTAACTTGGCCCTATTATAAGATAGCAAAAAGCCTTTTCATGAAGCTCATGCTCTTTTCAACTTGCACCACCTAAAGCCTATACCTAAAATAAATCTAATTAAACCCTAAAACCTAAACCTAATTAAACACACTAAAAATTAGTGCCTAGGCTACTTTAATACCTTGAAAGGTTATCAAGAAAAATGTTTGAGATACCCTTTGAAGTTTTTAAAAAGTCAGTTTTCATTTGAGTGAAAATCAACAGGTAGGTTTTCAAAAAGGTTATCACTTAAAGTGATAACCACCAATTTTCATTTTGAAAACCATATTAAAAACTTTAAATATTTTCACCAAAAAAATGTTGAAAAGAAAATTGATGCCCAAGCCATTTTAATACCTTGAAAGGATATCAAGAGGGGTGTTTGAAATACCCTTTGAAGTTTTCCAAAAGCCAATTTTTACTTGGGTGAGAATCAACGAATAGGTTCTCAAAGAGGTTACCACCTTAAAATAACCATCAATGTTCATTTTGAAAACCTTAAAAGTTCTCACTAAAAAAATGATAATTGTTGAACATTAATACATACCAATGTTGAAAGGACATTTGGTTTCTAGTGTTAAATCCAAGGGTTCAACATTCGATTCTTGTGACTCAAGAACAAAAACAACATCCTTTTGTTAGAACCATCACAAGAATTGAAACCATGAAACTAGCCTTTTGTTAATTTGGAAGCAAAATTGAAACCATGAAAAAGTATTTTGGAACACAAGGTTAAGTTCTTTAAGTAGACAAATGATTTTTTTGAAAAGTTTACAAATGGACTAAACTTTATACTTGAATATGAATTTTAAATAGTTGTTCAACCCCATACCTATATACTAATTGGTTTTAATTTGTTATAAAAATTTGTACGTAAAGCATTTTGGAAAAAGACCCTTTGCATTTAGATTGCATTACAAGGAATCTTGTCCATTCCAACCCATCATTTGTGACTTGTGTCCAAATCAATCGTTTTTGTGACTATAGATGCAACTATCCTCCATGGCACCTAGTAAAAACAACTTGTAGTTGCATAAACAACTACAAAGTAATTTGTAGTTTCATATGCAATTTAGATTTGTGAGTAAATTTGTTGATTTCGATGGAATGAAGATGAAAAGTACATTCATATCATTTATTTTTAATGGTGTCCCAAAATAGATGAAAACGTAGTTATTCTTGTGACTTGGAAAATGGTTCATATGCCATTGGACACCACGTGGCATCCTTTTAACTATAATATTTGCGACTATAAATCTTATTTGCAAATGTACATGTAATTAAACGTGAAAAAAATATGAATTACCTAGGGAAATTGTTGGATTTATTAGTCTAATTTTTTCCCTTTAATTTTCTTCAATGAACTATCCATTAAATGTGTGATAAGGATTGGTGGGTTTGTGAAAATTTTAAAGGACCCTTGGAAATTCATGGTAGAAATGGACCATCTTGAAATTCCTAACATTATAAGGTTCTTCATAATTCATACATAGGAGTGAAAAATACACATTTATCATCCATTTCTTAGGGCATCCATTGATGGATGAAAACATAATTATTTTTGTAATTAGTCATGTAGAGAAATAGTTAGTAAGTAGCAAGTAGTAAAGAGGGCTAGGTAGTAGGTATTAGGTAATATGTAAGTAAGCTAATTAGTAATATGTATTTTATTGTCTTGAATGAAATAATGTATGTTTAATTAATTAATTAGGTAGGTTATGCAATTAATCTATTAAATAAGCAATAATTAAGATAGGTAGTAAGTAGTATGTATGTGCACTAAATAATAGGTTGTAGAGGTAATTAATATGTGATAAATGTTTTTAATCAATTAATTATTTGTTTAGGTAGGCAATGTAATTTATTTATTGAATAGGCTAGGTAGTAGGAGTAATTTATGATATATTTATAAACATTACATAATTCATAAAATCCTTGTAGTCCACCTTTGTTTTATTCATTGTGGACATATAAAACTCACATGTCATCTTCTATAAATTTACTTGATTAGGATCAACATGATATTCAATTGCAAGGATTACTTCAAGTTTTTTTTTGTAGTAGCAACAATTGATTGCATGAAATCTAAAACCAGTTTCATTTGGCCAAGTTTAGCCATCAATTCTTCCTTATGGCTTTTCAACTTGACAATTTCAACCTTTTTGGATAAAAGTTCCATCCCCAAAATACCCATCAATTCAACTGCTTTTGTTTTTTTCTTTTCCAACCAAGGGTTAATCTCCCCCATTGTCACAACAAGGGGGTGCCTCAAATACCTCTCATTTACTCTTTTTTTCTTCTTTCACTAAACCCACAATGCCATCTTCTTTCTTCACTTCTGATGTAATCTTACTCAATATAGTAACCTTCTTTTCAACACACTTATCCATCCAAGATGACCACTTTGACCGTTGATTTGCATTGGTTTCATGAGCAAGTCCAGCCCAACTCATCTTCTTCCCTATCACAATTTCTATAATTATCCCCTTAGCAAACTCCTCGCCAATTAATTTGTTTTTGGGGATTGTATATACAACAAGATTAATCTCTTTTATTGTATCCAATACCTTTTGGTCAAGATAATCAACAAATGAATAGCCACTCCTTCCCTTAGCTAGCCCAAATACCTCTTTCACTTCTACTTCAACAACATCTTTGGTCTTGATTCTATGTGGGTTAACGCCTTCATTGGCAACCCATAATTCTTTTTGAACTCATGAAAATCAATTGTAGGAGGAGGTTAGTTCTTTAGCAACTTACTAATTTTGATCTCAACATCTTCAAGTGTCTTTTCTTCCATAATTTGTGTTGTGTCAGTTTCATCTTTGTTGATAGTTGGTCTTTTGATAGTTTACTCCTCATGGTGATGCTAGAGCACCACCCCCCGCCCCCCCCCCAATAAAAACCTAGCATTCAAATCAAACTTCATATTTATGCAAGTTTTGGGGCAATGATCTAGCTACACATTATAATTCAAGAGTTCTTAAATGATGTGACATCTAAATCTAAAAAGGTCACAAAAGTGTAAAAGGAAAGCTTCAAATATTTATAGAAATCAAATTAAATTCATCTAGCGCATTGATGTACAACCTAATTTTCTATTATGTATGAACATTGAAGGAATCAAAAGTTTGCAATCTCAAAAGTAAGATTTAAGTTTGAAATGAACTTCCATGATAATTTGACAAACAACAACGCAAATCTTGTCCATTTAAATAGCTCCTTTTTGGTTTTCTATGGACAAACTTTTTAACACAATCTCCAAAGCAACACAATTGAAGATTGTTGAAGTCTATGGAAAGCCCCGAATGTCCTTATCAAAGATGTGTTACTTTACTACACTCATCAACATCAAACAAAAAACTAAATAATCAAGCCAAAATAATTTCCAATAGCTAAATGGGTTCAAAATTAAACCTGAAAGCTTGTTTGAGCTCAATTTGTAGCAAGATGATTAATAAGCTTGATTAACTTACACATGAAAACTTTCAATAAATTTTAAACTTTGCAAAGTTGGAGGATAGAAAGTTGACAACTCACCTATAGAATTGGTGATGGTTCACATTGAGCAATGTGAATGTTAAACCTTGATGCAATTGTCACCTTACAAAAAAAGAATTTGTTTGAGCCAACTCTAGCAACACCATTGCCAAACATCAAGCATCACAAGTTTGGAATCACAGAGTTTCACCACATGTTCAAAATAGTCAATCGCTTGGAATAGTAAACTTGGGCTACAAAAAACTAACCTTAAAAATTGGTGCTTTCCAACGAGCGATGAGTGTTACCCTAAATCAAGTAAAATCTAAACACTAAACTAGTAGAGATTCGCTTCCCTTTTCCAATTGTGAAAATCATATTAAAGTTGGTTTTGAAATTTCAACTATACCCCAATACTAAAAGTAGGCTGCATAGGTCCCTACACTTTAAAAATTGATTTCCCCTAAAATATTGTATAACATATAGTCCAAATACTGGACCCAAAAGTGGCCCAAAAGGGATCATCGTAATATGCTTTCACCTTAAAAGAGTCTTTTCAATAACCTTGGAACAATGATAATGTAAGTCATAATTATGAGAAAAAACCTTATAAGGTTTCAAGAAAATAAAAATATTATGAAGAGTTTGAATTAAGTGTGAAAGAGGTAGGAAATAAATCTAACCAATAAAGCAACATGCCTTAATCATTTAACTGAACTTGAAATCTTGGAATATTAAAATTTTGCAACACCATTAAATATTTCAAAAAAATAACTAAATTAATATTATCATTAGCTAGTGGGAGAGAAAGGAAAGAACTAATATCTAAGGATTATTTTCTATAATATCTACCATGAACAAGGTGTTAAATAGAATCATTAGAAGAGTATTAAACAAATTTGTGAAGAGAAAAATGAAAGAAAGACTCAGATGAGGAGGACAATGGGGAGGACATTCTTTGACTAAAAATATTCACAAAACATGGCTACAAGTGGGCACCACAATATGTCTCTCTTATCTTTAAGGAAGAATTATCACATGAGTATAACAAAAGAGCACAACAAGTGGTAGGGGGTAGGAGGACCCCCAAGTTCAAAAAAAATAAAATAAAATGGTGTTGAGGAAGATCTTAAATGTGCCACCAACATGTGTGCATCAAGAAATGTCAAAAGGTATAGTGGTTAAAGTGAAAATTAGTCACCCATTGAGGACCAAGGGATAATTAAATCTACCCCATTGAAAATAATGCTTAAGGATTTTGGGCATTTCATGAATTTGGGACCCAAGCCTTATTCCATTACCCCTTTCATTCACACCTTCATTTTTAACAAACACTTGGTTTTTTAACCTTTCTTTACACTTTGGCCTTTTATTGAGGCCCCTCTCACTTGATCCACCTTCATTTAAACAAATAGTCTCTTCACTTCAAATCATTTGCCATCCCTCTGTTTTGGTTAGGACAAATTCTAAGAACTTGTTGCTTTAAGTTTCATCCATTTGTTCCCTAGTTGCATTCTTAATTTTTTTCATCATATGCACAAATTGAAAGAATAGAAACCTAGTGGTTTTCCTTATTCCCCATTGACATTCTTAAATTTACGCATCATAGTAAAAAATAGTCATTGTATTTATTGTAATGTAATTGAAAGAAAAAAATTAATTTTTTTGAAGCTTCTTAATGTTGAAGATTGAAACATTATATCACAAAACCTTTTACATCAAAGATGTTTTGGCATGCATTCTAAGTTTGGAAATTCAAAATACTTTAGTTATTTCTTAAGAGTTATTTCATACATTTTGACATGAGATGTCCTTTCTCATATTTGATGATAAATGTGGATGTGATGATGATTGTTATAAAATTCACACCTAGGGTGTAATGTATAAGAAATAAGTAGAACTGGATGGACAATTGTGGCAACTTGTGTCATCCCAAGATTGGGTGTAGAATTCTCAATAAATAGGGTTATTCTCTAATCCATTGTTCCATATTTGTATGTTGTCAATTTGCAATGTGGCATAAGAGTTTGAATGCTTGTAAGTCATGTTTTCAAGTTGTTGACATCTTGAAAACTTGAAATTTATGGGTGCCCAATTATTTGGAAAAGTTGGCACTGTGTCTAAATTGGCTGTCTAGATCAAATGTTTTGAGGAATTGAGAAACTTGAGAGCAAACAATGTTATTTCTGAAGATGCAATTCCTCTTGCATCAAAAGGAGTTGAGGAAAATCATTTCAGAACTCAAATTTGAAGAAATTGTTCTTAAAAGAGGCCTTCTTGAGTAACATCTATTATAGCAAAAGAAAGTCAGCTCATATGACAATGCTCTTGAACATTTTTAATTCCTTGTTTCACTTAACATTTGCATGTTATTAACTGACTCATAAACCATGAAGCTTATGTTTTGGA
>Ga0116229_10011070_pt1 | contig 13398 bp, 10 predicted proteins | sample S1TSphgellanicum_3_FD_87313 | JGI IMG/M metagenome (GOLD analysis project Ga0116229, IMG submission 87313) | Host-associated microbial communities from peat moss isolated from Minnesota, USA - S1T2_Fc - Sphagnum magellanicum MG | ecosystem: Host-associated > Plants > Peat moss > Unclassified...
AGCGGAAGACAGTGGAGTGGTGGGGGGGGTGTGGGGGGGGGGGGGGGGGGGGAGGGAGGGGGGGAGGGATTTTCTAATGCAAAGCTTAGCCTTGAATGGTAAAACTCAAGGAAGATTATTATAACCAAACATTATGTTTATTGATGGAAATTTGGGGAGCCAATTAAAATCGAAATGGGGTGTCCAAATTGATACATGCATCATTGAGGACTATATATTAATGGATTTTATATATGCCCACTAATTCCCTACTTCCCAACTTCTTCAACTACAAATTTTGAAACAATAGGTACATCTGAAAAAACTAAAAGTTTATGTACAATCCTATAAGATGCATTTACTTTGTTAAGAAATCAGAATTGGCCAAGAATCACTTCATTTCCCTAAGTAAAAGAAAAAAAAGATGATATCCAATTTTGGAAAGTATAAAAAAGTTGATGCAAATCTCCTTTCCTATATTTTGAACAAGTACAAACTATTCAATGTTAATAGGTACTCCAACTTGTAGTGAAAATACAAAACTATATTAAGAAATTTGAGTTTGTACATTAGAGATTTCAGAAAGTAAGTATGGTATGGGAAGTAGAGAATTGATGTCTTTCATTTTTTGCCATCCTTCCTTTAAATTCTAAGTTTGAACTTTGAAATGCTTTGTGCAAATCACCTAAAGAGTAACTAGTTGATAAAACACCTTGCTCTAATCAACTAATAGAAACTAGTTAGTTAAACTATAAGAAATAGTCATAATTGCCAATAAAACTCCTTAAATAGAAACTAACTAGTAAAATTGTTATAAACAATTAGAATTCTCAAAACTTGTTACATGTTCTACTAACTACCTGTTTTGCCAATTATAGGTTTTGTAGACTACTTGTTCTATTAACTACAGGTTTTACATACTACCTATTCAACATGTGTCATTAGTTTAACATGTGTCACCAGTTTAGTTATTACCAGTCATACTAGCAATATTGGTTCAACAAGTGTCATCAGTTCAATTATTATTGGTTATAGTACTAGTCCACAGAGAATTTTGGTTAACAAGGATCCAATTAGTAATCTCCACAAGCTTGCCTCTATTATTTGAATTGCATAAATGTAATGTAGGATAGGCAACAAATGAAAAAGTGAAGGAAAATGTTAAGAGTTGTTTAAAAAGATGGGCAAGAAATTATGTTTGATTATTGAACATCAATAACTATTATATAAAGGATGTGCTTCTAAAAGGACATATGAACAAAAAAAAGAATATACCACCACCACAAAAATGTGGGAGAAAGTTGGTGGCAAGACATTAAGAGTACATGACAATCCTAGGGGAATTGGCACTCAAGTTCACATGAACCAAATTGGTTATATTTATAATGTCCATAAATGCAATTAAAAAATGGTGTAATGGACATAGGGTAATAGGTGGAAAAGAACACTTACATCCAAAGCTATAAGTAGAATAGTAAATCTATGCAATATATGTTAGTGTAATGATGATTTACATAGTCCAAACTTTGGCATAGACTAAACATATCATGTGAAATGCTTTTGGTATGATTATATCAGGATGAGATTTCATTAAGGACAAAAGATGTCATAAACAATAATTTAAAAGCACACTATGAACAAGTTAGTGGTTGCATCCAATTATTGGTTGCAAAGTTAGAAATTGTTAAGCACCAAGAGTGATAGGAAATATTCTCCCAAAAAAATTGCACTTTTCGGGGAAGTAATATTGAATATTATAATCATATGTGGTACACAAATCATGACACATACTGGACAAATATGTTGCACATATAATAACACTTATGATGCACATATCATAACAAATACAACATAAACATGCTACACACAATTTGATTATAACATGTATGGACAAAGAACATGATGATGTCCATTTGAACATAATTCAACTACTTACACGAGATATACATATAGATCTTCAAATTAGAATACACTTCATCCACATATGTAATAAAAACATGAATGAAAACCCCATAAAACACACATAATATTCCACTCCATGTGGTACACAATTGTGCAATTATAAGGTACATTAATGGTATGTTTAAACTAAGAACATAAAACCATGATGAACAGTTGCAAAGGTAATGATAGGACAACACATTTGGAAACATATATAACCACATTATTAACCACATATTTGATGGTAGACTCAACATATAGATTCCACCATATAATAATAACATATGCAAGGTGTAACACGTGTACAACATAGATATGGTGATCTGACATTCAAATACCTAAAATGTTTTACATATGTATGTGCTATAATGTATGTTCCATGTGTATACACCATATGTATATGTACCATGTATATGAATGTGCCATAAACATGTACCATAAGGTTTTGTAATATTTGTGTGATATTTGGATGTGCCACATGTATGTACCTAATGTATGTGCCATTTATATTTAAACACCATATGTGTGCTCCATAAATAGTTATGTACGATATGTATGGGTTAGTTATGAGGAATTATAATTACGAAACAACCAACTACATTATTCGATGCTTCTATAGTGCATGACACCTAAAGGTGACCTGTAAAAAAGTTTGGCAACCAAATTTAGGCCAAAAATTTCAGCATAAATCCGAGTTTTTTGAATTTGGGTTAGGGGATGTAGGGTTAGGGTTATGGAGTGGCGCGACTTCTACTCCTTCTGGCGAGCCCATGCATAGGCATGCACAAGCCCATACTACTTCGTCATCACCCACATCCAATTCACAGACAATAGTGGCCACCATGGGGACTCTTAACAAACGAAAGCAACAGCTCAAGAGACTAGCTAGTCTGCCGAGTTTAGGGTTTAGGGTTTAGTCGCGACGTGCCTGCCTACTTGGGCACGACGTGACAAGGATGAGTCTAGATACGAGGAGGAGGAGGAGGTGACTATGTTTGACGGTGAGACAATTGTTGATGTTGACGTTGACGCACTTGGCGAAGACGCTGTTTGGCAGGAGGAAGAACTTGAGTTTGAGGACGTGGAAGAGCCTAGCGAATATGAAACGGAGCAGGCGCAGGGACGGTTGGAGGAGTTGCGAGTCCAGCTAGAGAGCAAGTGGCTTGCCCGTTATGTGGGGACCTCGGAACGCTCAAAGCGTCGACATCGCCAGAAGCAGAGGAAGGTAGCTATTGGGACCAAGAAGCTAACCTTGTTTTTTGCGCATGTTGCCATAACAAGGTTAGGGGTTATTTAACCCTAACCCTTAAGCTCCCTATAAATCCTTGTGGCCAAATATGGGCCGCCCTAGCCAAATTTGGACGAAAGTCATCAATTTTGACCGGCATTATCTCTGCCAAAAAAAAAGATTTTGACAAACGGGTTGCGTAGCTTTGTTCAACATGTGAAGTACTACATAAATATGCCAAGTTTTTGGGGTTACATGTTGTGTGGGAAGAATATTTAAGCTTGACATTTGGGGTTGCCTTTAGGTGTCATGCACTGTATTAAATGACATAATGCATAGAAGGAGATACACTAGGACAACATTTATAATGGCAAATGGCACCTTTTATACAATTATGGTGTTATTTATGAAATAGGTGGATTTAAATATATGTGAACAAATCATATTTAAATTTGTCGGTATCTTTACCTTTAAAAGAACCATTCCATGGAAAATGGAACCCATAATTAAAGGTTATGAAATAAACATTTCTTGAAATTTTTGTTATTATCTTGATAGCAAAATGCCAACGACCTACCAAGAAATTATGCACGTTAGCAAGACAATAAAGTTAGTTTTTGATGCATTCAAGATTATGTGGCACTATAAAAGCTAAAACATATGTACATGAAACCTTAACATGCCCACTACTAAATACAATACATTATAATAGATCAACAAAAAGTAAGAAACAAAATTGTTCCCCAAATGCAAAGAGTTATCACAAGTAAAAAATAAGTTCCAACAAAAGTCCAAAAATGATGAGGATACAACTAAACACACATGAAGGGGTGGCAGAGGAAACTTACCATGCAAAAATGAAGATTAAAAGCCACCCAAGGAGGATTCCAAAAATGTAGGTGCGATGTATCTCTCAAGAGAAACTTTCAAGGTTCCAAAAAAAATGGATTTTGAGAAACTTATGTTGTAGGTTAATCTTCATTGATAAGGCCATTAATCTCATTATGCAAAAAATAAAATCTTGGGCTAGAGAGGAACAACTTGGTCTCTCCACAAGGCAAGAAGCAAATGATGATCTAAGCATTGTAGTTGTAATGATAGTTCGAATCTTGATTTCATCGCAAATAGAAACAAAAAAGATTTTTTTTTTTTCATTTTGAACCTTTTTTTTTAAATAATGAAAATTTCCTAGATTATGACATTCAAGTTTGTATTTTCATCAAGAGGTTACACAAGAGAGCTCTAAAGAAGACACATAAGATATTGAAAAGACGACAAAGTTCAAAAGCCACCAATAATCAATGAGAAATTAAAAATTTTCAACATTCATTGTTTGTAAAACTTTTAAGGTTTTGTGAGTATAAATGGAATGAGAATGATATGAAATCATTTTCACTATGCATTTGTGTTACAGGAGGAAGGAGAAGGCGAGGAGAGTTCAAGGACACTAGAGATCGTTTTGGAGGAATTCAATAGACAAGTGAGTCCTCCTCCCTCTCGCATTTGTTTTTTGAGAAGAAAAATCCAAGTTTGAACTTGCCTTGGCATTCCAAATTTGAGCTCTAAGCCAAGTTAAAACTTAGCTAGAAAAGAGGGAAAAATCCAAACTTGAACTCGAATTTTTGCTTGAAATCATGTGAACAGAAATCCAAGCTCAACTTGGATTTTTATGCATCATCAAACTACTCTTGGCACCGATAGTAGCTTGGCAATGTTTGTAACAACTCGACCCCAAGCTTGGGTGTTTTTTTTCTTTTCCTTTCTTGAGCTCCTCATTAAACTACTTTCAGCATCGAAAGTAGTTTGGTGATGGTTGCAAGAATTCGAACTTGGGCTTGGGATTTTTTTCCTTTCCATTTTTTGAACTCCTTGTTGAACCACTTTCAATGTCAAGAGTAGCTCGATGATGGTTGTAGGAACTCAAGCCCAAGCTCAAGTTTTTTCTTTGTTTTTGTTTCAATGATGGTTGTAGCAATCCAAGCTTGGGCTCAAGTCCATTTTTTTGGGTCTGAACCCAAGCTTGGGTTTCTTTCTTATTATTTGTTTTTGGAGCTTTTTGTCGAGCTACTATCGACACCAAAAATAGTTCGACTATGGTTGTAGGAACTCAAGCTTGGGCTTGAATTCATTTCAGACTTGAATCCAAGTTTGTGTTTTTTTTTGTTTTTTGTTTTTTAAGCTCCTTGCCAATCTATTTTCAATGTTGATAATAGCTCAACAATGCTTGTAGGAATCGAAACTTGGGCTCGGTCCAAAAAGGACTTGAACCCAAGCTCAGGTCTTTTTTGTGGTTTTTTTTTTTTGAGGTCCTTGTTAAGTTATTTTTGGCATCAAGAAGAGCCCAATGATGGTTATAGTAATTTGAATTTGGGCTTGGGTCCTTTTTGGACTTGAACCCAAGTTCAAGTATCATTATTTTTATTTTTTAAAAAACTTTTCATCAAGCTAGTTTTGGTTTCAAGAGTAGCTCAGCTAGGCTTGCAAGAAGTTGCAACCCAAGCCCAAGCTTGGGTCTTTCATTCATTTTTTCATTTCCTCATTAAACTAGTCTTGATGTCAAAAGTAGCTTAGTTAGGGTTCTAGCAACTCAAACTTGGGTTCGGGTCTAAAAAAGACCTAAACCCAAGTTTAGTGTTTTTCTTTTTTTCTTTTTTGAGCTTTTCGTTGATCTACTCTTGGTGCTAAAAATAACTTGGCTAGGGTTAAACAGTCCCAAGCATGGGCTTGGGTCCAAAAAAAACCCAAGCCCATGTTTGGGTTTTTTTCTAAGTTTATTGTTGTGTATCCTTGCTACCTATTCTCGGCACTAAAAATAGTTTGACCATGTTTTTAAAACATGTGCCTAAGCTCCATCTTGTCTCCAATTTCTTAATTCTTCTTTACTGTTGATGCAATTCATGAGTTTAATAGTGGTACCCATTGGTATCTGCAATATGGACATTGTGTAGGTTCGTATTCAATCTTTTTTTAACCTATTATCAATCATAATGTGGTTTTGATTACTTGATATTTTTGTGTGTGGGATTCATAAATTTTATATGCTCTTTATATTGTTGAAACCATGTCCTTCGACATTAGAATCCAAATTGGCCATAAGGACAAGTTCAATATCATGGAGATTCTTGACAAACACAAAATGACTCCCAAATAGAAAGCATGAATGAACATTCCGTTATGGAAGATGATTTTGATGCCAATTGTGCATCCAGTGTTAAAGATAAATGTCCTGAAGATGGTACATGCGTTTTAGACAAGTTACTGCGAAGGAGATAAGGTTTTCTATGTATTTCCATTGAATTGAAAAGGAAAGGAAGAATTTTTGGAGGCACATCAAGTGGGTTGGAATGCCCACTAAAAATTTGAGAATGAGAAGTTTGCTTCCTTTTTTAAGATTCTAATATAAGATTTTTCTCTTGTCGTATTTTTTTGTGTGGGATGGCAATCACAAGTTGCAAGCTTAACTGCCTGATATCTAGCATGTCCACAATGATGAGGTCTCTTGGTGCATCTTGGTGGACTCCATTGTGTTGGATACATCCCATGGTCTTATGGAGCTACTCACTACCATCATCACAAACTTCATGGGTCATAATTTGGTAATAATAGTTGTGTGAAATCTACTTTTCATAAGTTTGTATGGAATGTACACAAATGTCATTCATTTACTTACATTGTTTAAAGATCAATGTCATGTGCATTGTTTAGACACAAATGTCATATGCTTATTCGTATTATTTAAACATTGATGTTGTATGTCTATTCATGTTGTTTACAAATGAAAGTCATCCACACGACTTTCATGTTTAAATAATGCACAACATTCATGTTTAAACAATACGAACCTATGAAATAATAGATTTCACACAAATTTAAAATGAACCCATGAAGCCCGTAAATTTGTGATGATGATAGATTTGAATAAATAAGTCACTAAACTTTGAGTCATCTTCAAAAGCTTTGTTTTTCATTAATACCTTGATGTCTTGGGTTGAATGTTGTTAGATTCTCAAGAAATTCCATCTTATTATGTGTTCCTAGGACTATGGAATTGAATCATGTAATGCATGTATAAAGTTTAGATTTATCTTGTTCTTTCCTTTCAAGGTGGAATCCTTTTGATTTTCAATTATAGTATCTTGTTCCTTTATATTTTCATTAGTTTTTTCACATCTTGTCCTTATTGCAACATGAAATCTCTATGGCTACGTTTGTGGCTATCAAGTTATATTAGGAAGAGATTCTTGACAACAAAAAAAAATACATTATCAAAATTTAAGAACGTATGGAAAGGGTTATGGAGGAAGTGTGCAAAGATCATTGCTTTGCATTCTGCAAACATTTCCCTATGTGCGATCTTGCATTAGGTCCGATTTTTTTGAAGGAGATCCAAATTCATTATGATATAAACTTGAACCCTAAGATGCTCATGGAAAAGCTACAAATGTTTGTTTCCTCCTATGTGTCTTCGAAATAAAAGCTTTCTTGGTTCAAACAATGGAATGAGTCCAATGTTTTAAGAAAGGCAAAGAAATTCTCCAAGCAAGGTTTTTCGAACATTCAATTTGATAGGTGGTTCCATAAGGCCACTTTCTAGCACCAGGTTTGGGAAACATTTATAACCATCTTTCCTAAATCTTGATTGTTCATTTGAGGCTCATCTTTGTTGTGTTAATACTATGAATTGTCTTTTGTAATTCAAGGTTAAAGCTCTGAACTTGTATGCATTTATTGTTTTGGACCTAGGCTTAACTATGATAGATCCTTCAGAAGTGATCTTCCTCTCATCCTACATTTAGGAATGGAGGCAGGTTATTTGGGAGACTTGCTTTTATTGAGAATTCAAGCCTAGGGATGGCATTTGAAGAAGCAAGTCTTGGGAGCAACAGACAAAATGGAAGGAGGCACTTAAAAGGGTGTTATACAAGTTTGTTTCATGTTCTCTAGATCCATTAGATTTTGTTCACTTTAATTGTCCTCATATCTTCATGTGGATTGTTTCCAATGATTTTGTTTCCTCTTCATGTTTCTACTCTTAGTGCCGAGAGTAAAAAATGTTGTCTTTCAAAAGTAATCAATGGAATCAAGAATGAAACCTTGATAATAAAAAAATTATCTCTTCTTTTGCCCTTTTTTCCCTACATAACTCTTTTTCCCAACCCTTTGTCCCCTACTTTCAGTATCGAGAGTAAGGGATATAAGCTCTATAACAACTTCATACTATGTTCATACCTCTACATGTGAAGATGCCCTCAAGGTTTTTTAATGTTTTTCTTCTTTGTAGGTATTTATATTATGTGATTTTCCCCTTGGGAACCATTGACCAATTCCTCCATCTCCTCAGGACCAGTGTGATCCTAAAGCAAATAATATGATGTTTCGCAAGGATCTACTAAGGAGTGGTCCTTCATTCATTTTGTGGACTACGGCCAATACCTTGACTGTCCCAAGGAGAGCACTTTGATGTTCGAGATCTCACTTTGAAAGAGGAATGAACCAAGATTCCATGAAACCATTTTGAATTATGCCAATGCCCAAGTTAAAGGGGACAAAAAGGAAAAGGAGCAACTGAGAAGGCCACAAGAGTTAAAAGATAGGTTCATATGTATTTATGGAAGTTCCCTTGCAAGAGAATTCCTCCCATTGTAGATTTGAATGTTCGTAGGGACTTTACACCTTCCAAGCCTTTTCAAACAGTTGGGCCATCTACTTTTCCTCTTAGTGCCCCCAACATTTTCTTGGACTTTTTTCAAACATTTCAATCCACTCCTCACCCTATTCCAAGAATATTGCCCTCCATTAGGCCTATCAAAAGGCAATGCAATTGTTTTTCATTTTTTGGCCAAATATTGTGATGGAATTTTATTTTTTAGCAAATGGCTAAAGGAATATGATCGAATATTGGCCTTCATATACAAAGTTAGCTCTAGAAATATTCCTTCATACTCTCCTTTAAATCTTGTCCTTCTCCCCTCTTTTGGTTCTACATCTGCCTCATCATGTGCAAGTCAACATTAAGAACAAGGTTAACCTTATTTTTGTTGATGTTTTGGGGCACCTTCTTGTTCCTTTGGCTTTTAGTTTTCTAGACATTCCCAACTTCTAGAATAGGTGTGGTGAAGACTACATTGTGTTTGTTTTCAATTTTGCAAAGAAGTTTTTGACCCTTGATGGGGTTGTGGTGTTTTTCCACCTTGATGATCCCCACATTATCAAGGAGATCAAGTTGTACCTTGAGAGCTACAATTTCCAAATTCGCATAAATTATGTAGTTGTGAATTCTCTCCCCCTTGCAAGCATTGAGGACCCCTCCATGAAGGTTTGGGATCATTCAATTTCTCCATCTATACCTTGTTCTTGTCTTTGAACATCATTTCCTCAAATTTTTGCTTGTGTAATCTTGCAAACAATCTTGAATCTTTTGACTCTTTTAATGAAGAAGGTTCATGACATTGTTCGCCAGGAGGTCCTTTTGATTTTGCCCTTTGTTTGAAGAATTCTTATAGAAAGGCATCAATGTCCTAGAAGAGGATGTTTTTTACAATTGGACAGACATTTTTTCCATGACTATGTCCAAAGTATGAAAGGCATTTCGGGCCACCAAAGAGGTGCATCCTCTTATGCTCAAGGCCCTCATTGAAGTGTGCTCCAAAACCAATTCATTTGTTGTAGACTTGTTTACATCCATAGTTTTGCACTTCTCCATTTCAATTCAAAAATTTCACATTACTTTTCCTTTCCATTTCCAATTGTCACTTCTATTTATGCTATAGGAAATAACATCAAGGCATGTCATACCCTTTGTTGTCACATTCTAGCTTTGGAACCTAATATTGACCTCTTCATCGAGGTGCTGGAACCATTAGTTAAAGTTCCCACTCCTAAGCAAAGCCCTATTGCTGACCTTGATGACTTTGATTCCCCATCACCCAAGCACTTTAGAAGGAACTTGGATTGTGAATAAGTTTGCTTGCATTTCAAGTTTGATTTTTCATGTCATAATCCTTTTGCTTTTCCAATTGTAAACATTTTATGCCTTTCTTTGCAAGGAAGGACTTCCTTTGTAGTCCTCCCAAGTTCTTCATTGCCCTTATATGTGAAGGATGAGGCTTGAGCCCAAGCAGCCAAATATCGTCACCAAGGATTAGGAATCAACTTGGGTATGATCCTATCATTAGAGATTTTATAGATGATGAGGTTTTGGACTTAAATATGTTTATGTTTTTGAGCTCGAGGGTGGACTGCTAAATCATGAACATTTTTATGGTCCTATAGTTGGGTGGAAATTTGTAATAAAGATTTGATTTGCTTGGTTTTATGAACTCATCCTTGAATTAACATTATAATTGTGTGGAGACATGAAACTAACATCCATATCTAATAACAACTACTTTCAACCAAAAATACATAGGATATAGATTATACTTTAATCATTACCCAATCACCTAAAGAGCTCCAATCTTCCCCACTAAAATAAATGGTAGCCACAACCATTTACTCTTCATATTTTCAACATGCTACCAATCTCTCCAAATGGGTTTGTATGTAGCTTGCCAAGATAACTTGACATTTTAAAAAAAACAATGGTTTAGATGCTTGAAGTGATTCATATGGAACCTCAAATGCGTTAATATTTGGTTTCACCTTGGTAACCAATTCTATATGTAGATGATTTATATTTAGGTAATGTCAATATTCACTAGACTTTTCCCCAACCTTCTTGCATCAATTTGTTAGCATCTCCATGCCTTCACTTTGATTCTTTAGGACCACACTTAGTGATGCATTCAATATTTTACAAGATACCAAGTAATGCAAACCTCCATGTTCCTAAGTCGAATTCCAATACAAGAGTAGAAGATGAAAGCATGGTTAAGTAGACAAAAAAAACCTTGTCACAAAAAAATACAAGTGGACACAAAAGATTTTTGATGCACTACAAGTAAAAATATTATTTTATTCCATGATTTGTATGAGGATAATCTTTCACTTTAATATTATAATTTTGAAAAATGAACATCTTCATGTAGATTTAAATAGATTTTACAAAATTACATCTACTTGCAAGAAGTGTCCAATCTTACAAAATGGGTTGCAAGTAGATGAAATATTAAACTTTTTCTACTTCCAAGATAATGGAGCCTTAAAAGATACATGTGTACTATTAAATTATGCATGCTATAATCATAATACATAAAACTTCTAGTGTAAAAGTAGGTTTGAACACCAAATTGACCCTATCAAGTTCAAATCTACTTCTCACTTAATTTATGATACCAAAGTTTTTCAAATTTTGTATTTAACTTACCATAAATTAAATGGAGGGCCATGTTCTTTCATCTTTCTACTTTCCAAAATTTTAATTTACTTTCATGTGTTTATATCACAAAATTTGTCATTTTTAAATTGCATTTTGGGCGAATGACTTTTTTTTGTTTACTTTACCATGCTTGCACCCTATAGATCTCAAATCTAAATATGCACCAATTATTGAATATTAAATAATACTACAAGTATGCCTACTCCTCCTTGCAACAATTGTCATATTGTATCACAATTTGGTGTGTTTAAAATAATGCCATCAAAGGAATACTAATGCATATATGTTCCCATCATTGATGTATATTTGGAACCTTTCCATATCAATTGGTGTGGAATTCCACTAATAATGTTATCATGATGTCTACTCCATGCCCTAGTTTCAAGAGGTTGTATTGAAATTGAATTTCATACAATTTCATAGATATTTGCCTAACACATAACTCCATTACTTCCATGAAAATTCTTGTTCCCTCTATTCACTATCACTGAATAATGTTTTTCACATGCAATGAAATGAACTTAAGACATCGTCTTCCTTTAAAGAAATTTGTGCCAAGAAATGAATGAATTCCTACTATACTTTGCATGCAGATAATTAATTCTCTTTTATTGGAATTTTATGGCTAGTTTAAAACTTCCATTATTTTGTTTAGTAACAATTCACATACAACAAAAATAACCATTTTGATTATCTTCACTTTGATGTTTGGGCTTAATTCTGACTACATACAACCTCTGTGTTGTTTCAAGTGTCATCTTTTTGTAATTCAATTTATGTTTAATACTAAAAAAACTCAATTGCAAAACTTCTAAAATTGCTCTTTCCAATCAACAAAGTTCTATATTTAAATGGAGTTTTTCACTACTATGTATTTTGGATTATAAATTATTCTAGGCCTCTTGCTTCTATTTCTTTTGAATATCAACGATATTTTTTGTTATTGTGTCAGATATATCAAGTAGAACAAAAAAAATTTGGGTGTGTTGTTCACATCATTGGAACCCATTTTTAACCTTGGTGTTGCTAGTTTCATGTCTTCCTTTTCCTTTTTGGAATCCATAACGGTACTTGTCGAGCATATTGTCTTTAGCATAATGTTTTTTTTCATCATCTGATTTTGTCATTTTTCCATTTAAGCATGTTGTGAAATCCTCCTCCTCAACCTCGCTATTAATTATATGCATTAATACAAAAATGGAGTGTAGTTCATTAACCTAAATCACTATGGGACCTTAAAAGTGAAATAAGTTTATTATATTTTAATGATTCGCCTTGGTTAAAGTTATTTCATTATAATATCATTAGTAAACATCGTGCTTCACTATTAGTTGACATAATTCACTATTATAATTTATTGTGGTAAATAGGTTTATTTTTATGTTGTTGTTACCTTAGTTATTTTAACTTATACCCTAAGTTATTATAAGTGATTATAGGCTATTATAAATTATGACACCTTAAACTATTATACATTATTCTACATTAATTATCTTAGCTAATTTATTATAAATTATTTTAAATTAAATTATTTAACTAACCTTAAGCTATACCTTAAATTATTTTATTTTAAGTTAATATATGTTATTTCAAGTTATATTTTAATTATTCAAAGTCATTTTATTTTATGTTATTATAATTTATTTTATCTTTGGTATAATAATCTAATATAATTTAAAATATAATATAATTACCTAAGGTGAAATAACTTAGAATAACTAATAATATCCTAGGAAAAATAATTTGAAATAGGCTATAATAAATAACTACCAATAGCCTATGATAATATAGCTTATAATATTCAACAATAATTTATAATAAAATAGTCACTAATAACCATTAATATAATAATCATTAATAGCCACAATAGTCATTAATATAATAACCATTAATAACCACCAATAACCACTAATAAAATAACCATTAATAACCA
>Ga0116229_10011072_pt1 | contig 13397 bp, 11 predicted proteins | sample S1TSphgellanicum_3_FD_87313 | JGI IMG/M metagenome (GOLD analysis project Ga0116229, IMG submission 87313) | Host-associated microbial communities from peat moss isolated from Minnesota, USA - S1T2_Fc - Sphagnum magellanicum MG | ecosystem: Host-associated > Plants > Peat moss > Unclassified...
TATTACTAGTCCAGGCCCTTGGGTGACGCCATCTTTTGCCTCATCACAACACTCTATACCACACATGCTTCAACCTAGCAATTGAGATATTGCAGTTGCAAGGACTAAGGAGCACACTGGGGACCTTCCTTGAGCCAGCTGAGGTGTGAAGAAGAAGATCAAGAAATTTATTATAATGGGGCAAGAATATCATATCCAAGGGGCCCATAAATTTAGTATAATTTTGTGGATTTTTAAAAAGGGGTGGGTGTGTGTGTGTGTGTGTGTCTCTCTCTCTCTATATATATATACATATGTACTCATTGAGTGTTTTTTGGGGGTCTAAATTTTGTGCATTTTTTCAACCTCAAAATTGTAATTTCTACACATATATTAAAGGATTTTTTTTGGGGGGGGGGTTGGGGAGAAATGGACCTAATTTACAAGATTTCCAATAATGTAGAAATAAAATTGCCAGATTTCTATAACCAAAATGTGGAGTAAGTAGCCAAAATTATTTTTATGAAAAAAATTTAATATGTTTTTCTTTCATATTTGGTGTGTAGTCAAATTTGGCTACAGAGTGGAGTGGTGTACTTTGGTGAGAGTGGCTTGGGCACAAATTATAATCTTTTTAGAAAATACTGAAAATTTTCAGAAATTACTATTCTGAAAATTCATAAATAAATAAATAAATAAATAATAGAAGGAAAGTGAACAAAGAATCTTTTGAAATCTTAGTAGAATAATCTATTTTCCAAATGGAATTTTCAAAATTAATTAATTAATTAATTATTTATTTATTTATTTAGTCAGCAGACAAGTGCTGAAGCCGCCCTTGTGTACTACTATGGTACTCCCTCTCTTTTTTTTTCTTTTTCCTTTTTTGAGGTTCAAATTTTGCAAAAAATGTGTCAAAAAAAATTTTTTTTTGGAAAATTCACTACAGTAGTGTATATATAGTGTGTTGGGTGGGTACAAATTGACAAATTTTTCCCCCAAAAATAAAATTAAATAAATTAAATAAAAAATAAAATGTAGTCATGATGCTGTCATGGGCTTCTTTTGTTTTTTTCCTCCTTTTTCCTGTCCCACAATGTATCCCCATGTCCCCATTTGTTGTTGCTCTGAGCTCTGGACACATACAGGAACTCCTCTCACTGAAATTTCTCAATGTTTTTCTTGGAAGAACCTTCAAGGGAAAGTTTGTTCTGTATCCAACAGAGCAGCAGCAGCAGCAGCAAGTCTAGGGATTTGTAGCACAAATTTCAGGAACTTTTTTGTAGCATCTTCATACACTTTTAAGCTCCTGGAGGTTGAAGATTGAAAGACTATAATTTTGTGTGTTGTTGTGTACATGTTGTTTGTTGTTTGTAGTTGTTGCTTGAAAGTTGCTGATGGGGCTGTTCTTGTAGCTAGTAAATAGGTGCTTCCAATTTCCAAGCAGAACTTCCCCATTGATTCATTGTTGGGCAACATTGCACATGTGTTGCTTTCTGCAACTCCCTGTTTGTCAAGAATTTTGTGAAAAAAAGAAGTGGAGACTTTGTTGCTACCAAAAGGATCTTGAATCTCGGGATCATGCACATCCTAAGAATATGATCTGTGTCTAATACAGCTTGCTAGCTATATTCCTTTGATGGGTCGTAGTAGTTTAGTTCCCAAGTTGAATTGAAGAAGTCATATTAGTTTCCATGTTGAACAAGTCGATTTGCGTTCCAACTTTGCTACTGCCGCTGCTGCTGCATCCTGCAGGCTGATAACATTGGAGCTAGAGCTCAGCTAAACATCCAAAGCAGTGTAGTAATTATTTCTTATACAACTGCCAGAAGTTTTGAAGAATCTGCTGAGTTCCATTTTTATCTTTCTCTTTTTTGTTTCTCTTTTTTTTGGGGGGGGCGGGACAATAATGGGGCGAGCTCCATGTTGTGACAAGGAAGGGCTCAACAGAGGTCCCTGGACTGAAGCAGAGGATGCGATACTGTCGGCTTACATAAAAGCGCATGGAGAAGGATCCTGGAGAACTCTGCCTAAAGCAGCAGGTAGCTACTTCTAAATCATTCAAGCGAGGAGCTTTGAAAATTTACAGGTCATATTATGCTCAAGGAATTATGGCCTGTCCATGAGAATCAGTCTCCTCTGCCAAATCTGTTGAGTCTCTAGAGTCCAGGCCGGTTCCCCACATGGATCTGCGAACCATATTTTTTCCTTGGAAGCCTGATCTGGGGTGCTGTAGGAGTACCCAATTTAGGAGCTTGCTTGATGAGCAAATCTCTTTCCAAAGCTTGGGTCTGATCCCAACTGTGATGGCTCAATGGTTTAGTCCCTGTTCTGGATTCAAACCCTCTGGTATACACAGGTGAAAACCCTGCCAGCACTCTGCCACTGAGCTTGACTTGGGGTGCCAATGGCTTGTTGGTAGGGTTGGACCCTGGCCTGGCCTGTCGTTGCGCTTTAAAAAAATGTTTCGGTATTTTTTTTCGATCAGTTGTTGAACATTAAGTTTGTGGGTTTTGGGTGCTCATGGAATTTTTTTTGTTATTGCAGGGTTAGCTAGATGTGGGAAGAGCTGCAGATTGCGGTGGATCAATTATCTTCGCCCTGACATCAAGCGTGGCAAAATCTCCTCTGATGAGGATGATCTCATCATCACTTTGCACGCCCTGCTTGGAAACAGGTACAAGCTTGCTTAATGGAAACTCAATGCAAGAGCTTTATGTTTTCATAATCAAACTTTTAAAAGTTTTCAATCTACTTGTCTTGTGTTTATGTTGAAAAACTGCCATACTTAAAAATTGGAATTTCAGCAGACTATTTTTTCTGTTTATTTTACCATGCTTTCACCCTTCAATGCATTTGCTCAAGCATATGTGTCAACATTGTATGCCTACTGTTTTGAAAGTCTTCATAGCATAGAAACTGCAGCTTTGGACAGTTCTTTTCAGTAAACAGATGATGATCATTAGTGTTATTATTCTACCTGTCGTGTTACCATTTGATGCTAAATCCTTCTTGGGATGCTAGCCAATGTCATAACATCAAAAAATTGAAAGGAAAAAAACCTTGATGATCATGAATGAATTTTTGTGAGCATGTGTGATCATGAATGTCAGGTGGTCTCTGATCGCTGGTCGAATACCTGGGCGCACAGACAATGAGATTAAGAATTACTGGAACACCCATCTGAAGCGGAAGCTCAAGAGCATGGGCCTTGATCCCTCCGCAAGGCACAAGCTGCCATCGTTCCCCTTCTCCAGCTCTGGCTCCACTGATTTTGCGCAACTTGAGAATCGTTCATGTGATGAAGCCAAAAATGATTGCAACGAGCAAGAAACCACCAACTCTCTTAATCATATTTCCTCTTCTCCCAGTGGTAATTCAAGGCAGTTTCAAGAGATTGAAGAATCTAACCAGCCAGTCTCCACCATCAAGATCAGGAGTGCTGCTCCAATTAACACAGTTGCTAGCAGCTTCACAGAAAACAATCAATTCCAGTCCTTGGGTAATTCTGGAAATTTCAGTTCAGAAGCAGATTCTGATGACAGCTTGAATCAGATGATTCCAGATCTAAGACATGAAGCAGCTGCACCTCCAAGATCAACTAGAGAGCTAACTGTTGAGGTTGTGAAAGCTGGAGCTAGTGGCCAAGCTGCACAGCTTCATCCCAACTCACCAGACAGTGTTCTCTCAACCTACAACTTAGGATCATTGCAACAAAACTCTAGTGTGTCTCAAGCACCGTGGGATCACAATTCTTCTTCACAGACAAATTTATTGCAGGTTAGAGCCTCAAAACCACCCCCACCACCATTAGGGCCCAGCAATTCAATACCACAAGTGATAGCCGATCCACTCTCAAACTGTGCTGACATGATGCAAGTCGAACCTGCAAATCATGTTCCAGTACTTGAGCAAGGGAGCGTCAGCAAATGCAACACACCTTCAACTTGCTCCAGTGATTTTAGTACCGAGGAAAATAATATTAGCACTTCAGCTGAGAATTCCTCGTCATCTGGGTGTGACAGCTCTATTGAATTAGTGCACCCAGAATTCACATCAGGGCTTTGCAGAAATGGATTAATGGGGTATAAAGATTCAGTCACAGGAGGTGGAAATGACAATGACGACAGAAATACTTCTGAGGAATTTGTAGCAATACTTGATTCTGCAGCTGATCATCAGGACCCTTATTACACTCTAATGGCAAATCTAAGCAGCTTAAAGACCATGAATGCCGACCAAATTAGTTCCATGAGTAGCTGCTCATATGGCTACTCTCTGCCTTTAGAAAATTTGTTTTCTCCATTTCCTGAGTACATGCAGGACAGCATTATGCAGCATGAGATGCAGCCATTGTTGCTTGGGGATCAGGCTTTCAGCTTGCAGCCATTACATAGCAGTAGTGCAGCAAGTTTTCTTAGCACCGATGATAACTTTTGGGAGTCTTGTGTATTGTGATTCCATATGTCCCTAAGGCAGCAGCTCCTGAGTGGCCATCACTACAGATTATTTGTGCTTGCAAGCACATGATGATCTCATGATGATCAATGTGTCATCAAACAAGATGCTCACATCTCACAGCTTGTTGGATGTGGGTTTAGGGTTTAGGGTGATCCAAAAGATGAGACATAGACCAGCTTGCCTCCTGCATCCTTTCGGGAAGCATAGCCAGCAGGTTTACAGACTGTTTTGAAGCCTATTAGGGATTAGATGGGTACGTATGTAAATTTCAGCTGCAATTTTGTTCATCAATCTGTACAAAAAGTTGGGGAGATTGTAGAGGTATAAGAAAGCTCTGATCACCATGATGGTCATTTTGTCCAATAGAGACTAGATCATGGTACAGTGCACTGGAGATATCAGTAAAACCCACATTGGGAAATCTTTCTTTTGAGTACTGCAGATTTGCAAAGTGTGTTCTATTGATGAAATCCATAGTTTTAGCAGGATATAGGAGCCAATAACACGGAAGGGGTTGGGGGCTGAAGGGTGTGTGTGATCACGGGGGTTGCTCACGAGGTGTGAATAGATGATTGAACTTTTGAAGTCATTTCTTGAATGTGTTTAAATTCTGGCTATTTTGGTATGATCTTGCTCGAGAAATTTAATAAAAACGTTTTAAATACTTTAAAAAATATTATAATAAATCTATAATTGATACAATGTTTTATTCAGTGTGATCTTGAATTAATTTTAATTCAATTTCGTTTACATTTAATTGAAACTTTCATGTTGTCTTCTACTTCATATGTCTAGGCCACATTCAACCCAAATGTCGATTCTAATTGATTCTTGATCCAGATGTAAAATCTTGATCAAATTTTAAATGAGGATTTTAATGAGACTAGATTTTAAGCCTAGGTCAATCCCATATTCACACATCTTTCATGTTATTTTAAACATAGCCTTCCCCACATATGCACATTTGAATTTATCAAAAGCAAGGGACAAGAGGTTGATCTTTGAGAATCATAATGAATGTTGATGTTACCTCACTTTTAGATATGCTGTTGTTGCTTTGAGTGCACCCAATGGGCAAAACACCACCCGATGGAAAGATTTATCACACCATATGACTCCACACCAAAACCACATTTTTGTATAAAGAAATAGAGGCTTTTAGGCATGCAGGATGCCCATCAAACAATAGATTAACTGCTTTAAGTTAGGGTTATCCATGTCTAACATGGCCAAGTCTAATATTTCTGAGTGATAATGTGATTCATGCATCTTCAACATAAAAAGTTCAGTAGTGTACACACACAAGGTTCATGCAATCCCATGGATGCATGAAATTAAAAAAGCAATTCAAAAGGGCAACCTTTTCTCAAGTCCAGTGACAAATGGAAAAAGACATGGAGAAAAAGACTTTTTGCACAAAATCTAGAACCCAAGTTTTCATCATAGATTCTAGAACTTCTAACGCTAATGTTAATGCAACTCTAGATACCAGGGGAGATTTGTGAATCAGAATGAATCTTGATAACAACTTGAGTCATCCTGTTGTCCACCCAATGGACAGAAGACAACAATCTCTTTGTCACAGCGATTGCCTGCACATGAAAACCACGTATTGTACTATGAAATGCTTTCATGGATGCAGGATACCCATCAAAGGATTTGTTAATTGCCTCAAATGAGGGTTATCTGACACTTGAAGTGAAATCTATTTCTGAGTGATAATGTGGTTCACGCATCTCCAACATAAGAACTTCACAAAGACACAATAGTGCACACAATCATGTATGTAATCCCATGGCTACACAAAAGTCAAAAACGTAATTTGTAAGGGCGAACCTTTGCTTGTCCAGCAACGTGTTCAGGACAATCATGAGAAAAAGACTTTTAGCACAGAAGTTAGAACCCCAGTTTTCCACCTAGATTCTAGAACTTCTGACACTGCTACTGATGTTAAAGCAACTCTCAAAGCCCCAACAACAGCAATTGTATGTATAAGTTACATGTATGAGCCCATTGAAATCACACTGACAACACATAAGAATTGGTTTCTGGAGTTTGATTCTATTTTGAGACTGATGGTAAAAATGCAACTCCACCAAAGTTGCATTCTGACCCAGTTGTGGCCTGCACCCAAAACCACCATATCCTGAGGTTGTGCATGGCACACTGTAGTTCAGAGCTCCCATCTCTAGAGATATACCCATCGGTATTGGTGACCAACTCCCACAGCTACAATTGATAAACATTATACTCAGCAGCTCCCTATTTCTAGTCACATTACATTGTAAGTAAGTGTCTCAGGTAAGGGTATCTCATTTCCAGTTCAAGATCTGCCAGGATCATCCAGGCTTCAGTTCCAGAGAAATAGCAGATGCTTTCCACCTGTCTCCAATCTAACCTGGAACAATTGTGTCACCTTGGCCTAGGGTCCTATTTCCACTAGCTTAATCCCTCTATCTGTACAAGGAGATTTCCTCCTTGTTGTAATCAAGCCTACAACATTGCACTACAAGACAAGACTGACCTAGCAGTATTATTTTTGCAAGGTTTCTCCTTTAGGACCTTGAAACACTTATTTCTGAACACCTGGAAAAAGCTTTGCTGATGCCTACTTTCATGTCTAACACCTATCTTTTCCTTTTCCTTTTCCTTCCATCAGAGCAGAATTCTTTGTTTAGAATTCTTGGTAAAAGTTGCATTGATAAGATCCATATAGAGCAACAGTTGTCTCCTCCAGTTTAGGAGCAAGCAGGGGTTCCTTTTACCCTAAACCACGAGGCGTATGTTGGAGAGCTAAGTCCATATCCAGCTTCCTCTTTAGATGTGTTCTGTCAGTACTGTTCCATCCCACACCCAAAATAAACAAATGAAGTCAGAAACCAACAAACTTCTATGAATACATTCTGCAGTAGTTCATGTCAAGTTCATTCCATGCAAATATATGAGCCTCTAAACTAATAAGCCCCAAAAAAATGCTTGCATCAGATGTAAATGCTATACAACAATAAAATAGTACCATATTGACTACACCCAATGAATCATTGACCCCAACATACTGATGGCCTTTTAGGGCAGGATCAAGATAAGGGCATCTCTCAGAGTGTACAGAGCGAAAAAAAAAGTGATGCAAAGTTTGCTTGCCACTGGGTGTCTCTCCACCATTTAGGACAAGTGCCTCATACTTGAGAATGGAAATTTTCTAATTTCTGTGAAGGGGCAATTCTTCCCACAAGGAATTGGAAGACCCTTGGTTCCCACAACTTTGGATGACTGGTTTACCCAGAGACCCCCATCAGAGCTATGTTGGCTGTCACAGGCACCATGAACTAGTAGTGAATTGAATCCACAGCTAGGCTATCAGCTTGATGCTGGGTTTACAGATGTCTGAGGGGTGCAAGAGGGAAAGAAGGAAGCTTGCCAACTCGACAACACACACAGAAACACAAAGAAAGTTTTGCCGATACCTGTTAAGGGTTGGCCGAAGAGCAGTCTTGGGGTCTGATGACATAGGGACCATAATAGCATCTGCTGGAGTACCACGATCTCTGAAATCCTGGGTGCTGGATTCCCGGTTGGCTTCTCCAGCTGTCCGTATATCCCCACCAAAGAGTTGCACACGGCGTGCTTTGTTAGGAGGGGAGAACACGAAAGGCTCAGTCGGAGATTTGAGCTCTAGAGGCTTCGGAGGCCCCTCAGGCCTTGGTGGTGGCCTTCGAAGCAGGTGTGGTCTTGTTGCAGCTGGCTCAGTAAAGAAGTACCTGCAGTTAGATTAAAAGTGTGACCAAGATGTGATCACTATCCACTTGTTGGAAAGACCTCAAGAGTCTGAAAAGCTAGAAAGAAAAGCATTCACATTATCTGGTAGTTTACACTGCTTCCTTCTGCTTCATGTAAAACTGATGAAGATCCAATCTTTATCTATTTGGTGGAAAGATCTTAAGAGGCTGAAACACTACAAAGAAAAGGATGCACATTGTTCCTGTCTGGTATTTTACACTGTTGCTTCTACGTCATATGTTAAACTGCCTAAATCCAGCATATTTCCTCTCCAAATTCAACCACCTGAACACGTAGGGCATTGAAACGAATGAAAAGATGAAGGAAAGAAATATGCAACATGTATAAAGAAAAAAAAAAGTCTTTCAAATGTCTGAAAAAGCATTTTTTTTGGTTCTTAACATTCAGAGAAACTTGAAAGTGTGACTCAGAGGCACCCTTACCTATGCTCCAAGGCTTGTTGGGCTGAGATCCTAGACCGAGGATCATAAGTGAATAATCTTTGAAGAAGGTCTAGGCAGTCTTCACTGGCTGTGGGGAAGAGAGAGCGGAAGGGCTGGGGCGGAGAGTACTGGTACTCAACATAGTCAGGAAGTGCAGTCATGTCAGGCCACTGTGATTCCCGTGGAGTCCCAAAAGCTCCAAAAATCTTGCCAAGTTGATCAATGTCGCTGGACCCCTGACATTCTGACCAGATTGAGCTTTTGATCATGCAGAAAGTGTTACAAAGTTGTTGAATAGTGCTGAATGATGAGATTCTTGACAGTCAATACAAATTTCACCTGCAGAGTTTCGATGTTAACTGGGATATGGTGACCAGAATAAATACCTGAAGAAAGGGCCGGCGAAGAATGAGCTCTGCAAAGATGCAACCCGCTGCCCAGATGTCAACACCTGGCCCATAGAGCTTGGAGCCAAACAAAAGCTCAGGTGCACGATACCAACGAGCAAAAACCTGGCCCACCACCTCCTCACTGTTCATGATGGTTCTGTACTTTCTCTATCAAAGTCTAAGTGGTCTTCTGATGTTCCTCCCTTGTTTGTCTTCTCTTTTGATTAACCAAAATCCCTCACCCAAGCAGTAGATCCTAACCTTTTCACATTCCAATGAGCAGAAAAACCTTGAGAGGTAGAGGCAAAGGTGAATTACCTGGTGTGTAAATTTCCGATCAGGACTTCCAAAAATACGCGCCAAACCAAAATCAGCCAACTTTAATTGGCCATCAGGACCAAGAAGAAGATTGTTGGGCTTCATGTCCCTGCAGGATTAGCAATTGGTTAGGCTAACATTTGTTCCAGAGTGTTACCAAGGATGTGCAAGTGATGGAGATTGTTTCCATTTTTTTCTGAAAAGCACCACATAGATAGACAAATTCCAAAACCACATATTTATAGTTTTGTTGCATTCCTGTATCAAAATGTGTCTATCCTAGGTTTTAAAAAAAAGATATATCCAAAGAAAGTCTTCTAGACTCTGGTCACAATACCAAGAAGAAAAGAGTGGAAACAAGGTAACTGTTATGGACCTATGAAGAACCCATTTCTTATGGCACACTGCGAGTCCTTTGAGTGTCATTTGCATGTAAGATTTGATGTCAGCAGGCGAGAGAACAATATTCCTGTCTCGTATGACAGCTTCCAAATCACTCTCCATAAATTCAAACACAAGGTGCAGGTTCCTCTTGTGGGGATACACATCAATGAGTTCAATGATGTTGGGGTCATGGAGCTCCTTGAGAAGCTTTATCTCCCTCAAAGCTGTGACATTCACCCCTTCCTTGTACTTTCCCAACCTTATTTTCTTCACCGCAACAGTTCTGTTTGTCTGGAGAGACACACAGACAAAAATTCAAAACATATGAAGAACAAAAACTGGCATAAGACATCAGTTTAATTTGTAGCCATAATTCTCTCGTCATCTAAAATCAGGAGACTGCAGCAATACATTTGTTGGGATGCAAAACTCTAGGGCTTGAAGAGAAGTAGGATTGCAGATCTCTACAAAATTGGAGTTCCAACATTATGTCACCATTGCCAAATTCGAAGTTTTTAAGAGGCAATATCGTACCACACGATCAATGGCCTTGAAGACCACTCCATATGTTCCTTCACCAAGCGTGACTCCTTTGATGTATCGGCCCACTCCAGTGGTCTCCCCAGTTCCCATCTCCACAGTGCCCAGAGAGCCAATTGGATCTGTAAGCAGCAACAGAGCAACAGACTTCCAACTGCAATAACACACTAAACTCTGGACTTCATGCTGTGGATTGTCCAGGCAATTTTATTCAATCATCAAAGTAATGCTCTTCAAAACCGCACCCTGCATTCACACACAAATTCCATCCACCCTTTCAGTGACAAGAAAAATGGTTGCAAACTTCAGGAAAGAAGATACAAAGACTTGACATTACAATGCAAAGCACCCAACATCCAGAAGCCCTGAAACCACAAAAAGACCAAGACAAAACCCCATCAGAAAGAGACGCCACACAGCTTTAAACAACATGTATCAAGGCCTAATGACGGCAACAGCACAAAGCATTGTGCAACATCAAAGACCTAGGCTACTACTACTAACCCAGGTTATGAAGATGATGTATAGACACATGCTATTCCAGCCTGCTCCTTCTCCTCCTTCTCCACCTCCTCCTCCTCCTCCTCTTCGCGTTAAAACCACATTCCTGCATACCGAGTTCTGAAACCTCCACAACTGGAACATTCTTCAAAACGATTCTCACGAAAGAGCTTTCTCTCCAACTAACCAGCTCGGCCGGCTAAAGAAAAAGAAAAACCACCACCCCAGAAAACAAAAGCAAAAACTCTCACAATTCACAACACAGTGCATTCACATTCAGAACATTGTCCAGAAAAATAGGTGAACAAAGAGCTCCGAAACAAAAAAAAAGAAAGCCTAAGAAACAAAAAAAGTGTTCATTTTAGACTCTAGCAACCGAGGTGCAGCAACGAAAAGAAAAGAAAAGAAAAGAAAACAGAAGAGGAGCAGAGAGCTGGCTCCTGCGCAAGGAAACTAGTGTTGTTGCAACGGGCAATGAGATGGAGAAAGGAGAGCGGGGAAGGGAGGAGGAGCCAAACCCTAAAAACAACCCGCTAGGCCGGTCTCCGTGCACAAATTCAAATCCCTTGTGTATAGGAATGGTGGCATTGGACAGTAGCTGTTGCGCTTTGTGGTTTGGATGACGTGTTCGCTGGGATAGGCTGCCTACTTGGGTTGCAGTTATAGTATGTAGCCGTTTGGAAGGTACTAGCATTGCAGAGTAGGCTAGCAAGGAACACCCAAACCACATCCCAATCCACATCCCAATCCACATCCCAATCCACATCCCAATCCACGTACCCAAACCACATCCCAATCCACATACCCAACCCACATACCCATCCCATGTACCACATCCCTACATCCCAAACCACATACCCATCCCACGTTCCCATCATCCCACCATACCCAACCCACATCCCTACATCCCTATAGTGTTGGTCGGGTATCTACTTTCACATGTATCGAACAAACATGGTATGAAAAATAAAAATCATATGTGAAGCCTCAAGGGTGTGGGTATTTAGGAATATTTTTAGCAAACTAAAGCCCACCAGACATAAACCTAGGCATGTGCATTAAAAAAATTATCATAATGACATGTTTTTTCAACATAATGACAAATGGATGAGTCCAGATACAACCATGAGTATGACACTATCACATACAATTGACAACTCATGTATTTGCATAAGATGTTTTATGTGAAATAATTGTCATCCTATTACAATGACTAACTACCAAATACCAAAATTGTAACTTCAATAACTATAATTGTAGCTTAGTTGAGGAAACAATCCAACAAGGTGGAAAGTTGTTGATGTTGTAAGAATTGTTGAAGTCATAAGTAGCCAATTGCTTTTAGGTACAACTTAGGAAAATTGATATAGCAAATTGTGGTGGGCACATAGTGCACCTTCCAAAAAAAATTTGAAGTATGCACATAAGTAAGCAAAGACATTCAAGTCATCATGCATTCAAGCTTGCTCAAATAATTGATGTTACATTGAATTCATCTTACACAATTGTATTCAAGGACAAAAATACCATGTGATTCAAGCAACTTTACATTGAAAACAACATGTTACATCTAGTCTCACTCGCAACAACAAATTGCATTCGATTTCACAAAACCCACAATCCAACCTCAAAGTAACATTCACATGCCATATATCACAAATTTCTCACTATCTACAAATTAAAAACCCCAACAAAGACACCCCAAAACAACTATATTCACCTTCAACCACAACACCTAGCACATGGACCCATGCTCAAGAAAGCACTCCATAGCAGATAGCACATGGACCCTACTCAAACAAATAAATAATAAAAACTCAAAAACATTGACCCATGTAAACATTGACAAACACATAAACCTCACATGTAATATTGAAAACACACATAACTCACAAGCAAAATTAACACCACACAAACATTTGCCTTTTAACTTCCTATGAAGGTCTAAAAATTTAAAATGTTTCATTTTTTTCTTGGTTCGTTATTAAAGCATTTTACCTCTTAAAGTTTGTCTATTTGCAACCAACAAATCAAAAGAACACCATACCTAAACATAAATGCAATTAAATACTTCTGTTTTTACTTTTCACATATTATGCATCCAAAATGACTTTGCACCATGTGAAAGCATATTACAAGGGGGCTAACTTGGGCAATTTCATGACATGTGCATAAAGTATACACCTTCAAAATGTGTTGCATGTAATTTTGGGTTTCACTTTTAGTGTTTGGGCTTTATATTTTGATTTTAATAAAGTTAATGTGATTTAATATTATTTGAAAAAAATAGATCAATTTAAAAGATTAAATTCAAGGAATAATGGGTATATTTATGGTATATGCAATAGAATAAAGCCCGTTTATTTTCTTAGATTGCACTAAGTTTTGGTTTGAATTAATCAACCAAAAAACATTTGAAATGGAATTTTTTTAAATGGCCGATTTCACATATTTTGTTATCTTCCATTTGAAAGTGCACTACTATAAAGTTTATCAATAGTCCATTCAACATTCCACTCAACATTGAATGAAAAATACCCATTTCCAACTAGGTGGATTCTTTGTGGAAATCATGAATGATCTAGAATGTGTGGCAAGGTGTCCA
>Ga0116229_10011073_pt1 | contig 13396 bp, 9 predicted proteins | sample S1TSphgellanicum_3_FD_87313 | JGI IMG/M metagenome (GOLD analysis project Ga0116229, IMG submission 87313) | Host-associated microbial communities from peat moss isolated from Minnesota, USA - S1T2_Fc - Sphagnum magellanicum MG | ecosystem: Host-associated > Plants > Peat moss > Unclassified...
GATGTCGAGGGCGAGGCGCTGGCCACGCTCGTCGTCAACAAGCTGCGTGGCGGCCTGAAGATCGCCGCCGTGAAGGCGCCGGGCTTCGGCGATCGCCGCAAGGCGATGCTCGAGGACATCGCGATCCTGACCGGTGGCCAGGTGATCAGCGAAGATCTCGGCATCAAGCTCGAGAACGTGACGCTCGCCATGCTCGGTAAGGCCAAGAAGGTCCTGATCGAGAAGGAGAACACCACGATCGTCGAGGGTGCCGGCGAAAAGTCCGACATCCAGGGCCGTTGCGGCCAGATCCGCGCGCAGATCGAGGAGACCACCTCGGACTACGACCGCGAGAAACTGCAGGAGCGTCTGGCGAAGCTGGCTGGCGGCGTCGCGGTGATCCGCGTCGGCGGCAGCACCGAAGTCGAAGTGAAGGAGCGCAAGGATCGCGTCGATGACGCGCTGCATGCGACCCGCGCTGCGGTCGAGGAAGGCATCGTGCCAGGCGGCGGCGTCGCACTCGCGCGCGCTTCGCTGATCCTGGCGCATCTGAAGCCGGAGAATGCCGACCAGAAGTTCGGCATCGAGATTGTCCGCAAGGCGGTGCAGACCCCGCTGCGGCAGATCGCCGAGAACGCCGGCGAAGACGGCGCGGTCATTTCCGGCAAGGTGCTGGAGAATGACAGCTACGATTTCGGCTTCGACGCGCAGACCGGCGACTACAAGGACATGGTCGCGGCCGGCATCATCGATCCCACGAAGGTTGTGCGGACGGCGTTGCAGGATGCGGCCTCGGTCGCCAGCCTGCTGATCACGACGGAAGCGATGATCGCCGAGAAGCCGGAGAAGAAGGCCCCGCCGATGCCGCCGGGCGGCGGCGGCATGGGCGACATGGATTTCTGATCCACGCCAGCGAACAAGGGGCGGACCGCAAGGTCCGCCCTTTTTTCTTGAGCGCGGTCGGTCTGACGTTGGCGGCGGATCCAAAAGAGCAAAAGTTTGTTGGTTCTTATTTTCAAAAAATAACACGTCTTGCTGTTGACCCGACGCCGCCGGACAAACCCGCTCCGGCTATGTCGCCCACCTGACGCTGGGACACCCACGCACCGCCGTGTGACACGGGAAACCGCGCAGCGTTTTTTCCAATTCCTTTACGCAACCATGCTGTGCTGCCCTGGCGGTTCAGGCCGCGCCCGCGATCCACGCCCATGCGCCACCGAACCGAGCCCCATGCTGACGACGCCGCGCGAAATCCTCGCTCCCCCGGAATCGCTGCCCGCCCGCGACCCGCTGCCAGACGGCCGCACCGATGACGCCGTCGTCATGCTCGATCCGGAGGGCATTGTCATCAGTTGGACTCCCTCCGCCCAACGCATTAACGGCTACGCCGCCGATCGCGTGATCGGCCGCCATTTTTCGCTCTTCTTCCGCCCGGAGGACATCGAAACCGGCCTGCCGGAAGCCGAACTGGCCACCGCGCGCCGCACCGGCAACGTGTCCGCCAAGGGCTGGCGTGTCCGCGCCGACGGGACCGAGTTTCTTGCCCACGTCACCATCGATGCGGTCCGTGACGCAGACGCCACGCTGCGCGGCTTCGCCGAGGTGACCCGCGACGTCACCAACGGCCATATCATTGAGGAGCAGTTGCGCATCGTGGTCGAGGCCACGCCCACCGGCATTCTGATCGTCAACGAAGCCGGCCGCATCACCATGGCCAATATGCGGGTGGCGGACATTTTCGGCTATTCGCCCGGCATCCTGCTCGGCGAGCCGGTCACTGCCGTCATCCCCGACGCGCCGGACGCGACCAGCGGCGCCTGGCTGGAAGCCGCGCGCGACCGTGCCGACGCGACGCTAAAGCTGCCGGAGCGCCCGTTCTTCGGCCGCCGGCAGGACGGCAGCCGCATCATGCTGGAGGTCGATTGGAGCCCCGTGCAGACGCCGCGTGGCCGCATCGTGGTCGCCTCGGTGTTCGACGTCACCGCGCGCCTGCGCGCGCAGGCCGAACATGAAGCCACGGAAGCCCGCGCCCGCGCCGAAGCGGTCGCCACCCAGGCGCGCCTCGAAGCGCTCGCGCGCAACCTCGCGGAAGCGCGCCTGCGCGCCGAGGAAGCCAACGCGGCCAAATCGCGCTTCCTCACCGGCGTCACACATGAGATGCGCACACCGCTGAACGGCATCCTCGGCTACGCGCAATTGCTCGGCGAGGAAGGCGGGCTGAACCCGGCGCAAACCGCGCGGGTGAAAACCATGCTCGGTGCCGGCCAGCATCTGCTGGACATGATCAACGCCGTGCTCGACCTGTCGCAAATCGAATCCGGCCAGATCGAATTGCGCAATCTCACCGTCGACCTGCGCGCGCTCTCGCGCGCCTGTTTCGATGTCGTCCGCCCTGCCGCCGAAGCCAAGCAGCTCGCCATGCGGCTGACCCTGTCGGAGCACGCGCCCGGCCATTTCGTCGCCGATCCCACCCGGCTGCGCCAGGTGCTGATCAACCTGCTGGGCAACGCGGTGAAATTCACCCACGCCGGCAGCCTTGAATTGCGCGTGCTGCCGGGCCACACGCCGGTGGGGCTGCGGCTCGAAGTGATCGATACCGGCCCCGGTATTCCGCCGTGCCAGCGCGAAAAATTATTCCACGAATTCGAACGGCTCGGTGCCGCCGCCCATGGCCAGGTGGAGGGCTCAGGCCTTGGCCTCGTGATCGCCGCGCGGCTGGTGCAGCGCATGGGCGGCCTGATCGGCCACACCGAAAATCCCGCCGGCGGCAGCATCTTCTGGATCGAGCTGCCCGGCGGCCAGGCCGCCGCGGTGGCAGCGCCGGTCATCGTGCCGGTGTCGGAAAAAACCGCCCGCCTGCGCATCCTGGTGGTCGATGACGTCGAAATGAACCGCGACGTCGCGGCCGGCTTCCTGCGCTTCGGCGGCCATGTGGTGGTCAGCGTCGACACCGGCGCCGCGGCCATCGACGCGGTCGCCAGCGACGATTTCGACGTCGTTCTGATGGACGTGCGCATGCCCGGTATCGACGGGCTGGAGGCCACCCGCCGCATTCGCGCATTGCCGGCGCCACGCGGCACCGTGCCGGTGGTGGCGATGACCGCGCAGGCCTTCGCCGAGCAGATCGCCAAATGCCGTGACGCCGGCATGGATGCGCATGTTTCCAAACCGATCGACCGCGCCGGCCTGCTCGCCACCGTGGCGGCTGCCGCTTCCGCCCCTCGCGTGGTACGCAAGCCGGCGCCGGACCCGCCGGATATCGACGAGGCCGCCTACGAAGAAGCCGCCGGCGTGCTGCCGCCGGAGGCGCTCCAGCATTATCTGCGCACGCTGATCGACCGTGGCGAGACCTTGCAGGCCCATCTGCGCGCCTCGTTCGGCCCCGCCGATCTGCCCGGCCTGTGTGACCTGGCGCATGCGCTGGCCGGCAGCGCCGGCATGCTCGGTGCCCGCCGCCTCACCGACGCTGGCCGCGCGTTCGAACGCGCCGCAGCCCGCAACGCGCCCGACATCGCCGCGCATGCAAGCCGGCTGGATCTGGTCACCGGCGCGGCACTGGCAGTCCTGCGTGCCCGCGCCGGCGGCGCGACATAGGAAAAACGCTGTTTTCTGAAAAAGAAACAAAAACCGTTGCGCCGGCGCCTGCACCACGGGACGTACTATACCAGCCGTCCTGGACGTTGACCTACGCCTCGGTGCAAAAAGGAGTTAATCATGGCGATCATGAAGGCGTAGGCACGCAGAACACGGTGCGGAGCAGAGCAGCACACGCTTGCGCGCTATGTGCCTTCCTCTCTGTCATCTCCTTGCCTTCAGGCCGCGGCGCCGATCTGCGCGCCGATTTCGGCCAGCGAGTACGGCTTGGCAATGAACGCCACATCGTCCGGAATTTTCCCCAGTGCCCGCCATGCGTCCCGCGGATAACACGACGCCAGCAAGGTGGGCAGGCCGGGCCGCGCGGCCCGCGCCGCCATCATCAACTGCACCCCGTTCATGTCGTTCGGCATGACGATGTCGGTCACGAGATAATCGATCGCCCGGTCCCGGCCCAGGCACCCGAGCGCATCGCGTGAATTCTGCGCCGCGATAACGCGATGGCCCAGGCGGGACAGCATCGCGCTCGCCAGTGCCAGCACGCAAATATCGTCATCCACCAGCAATATTCGCCGGAGCGGTGCGTCGTCCGATGCGGGCAGGATGCGGGCGGTGGACGACATGGACGCCTCGTCTTTCACGTTGAGGTTATGTCCTCCAGAGTGAAGCTGAATTATTACGATTTCCGTAACCGCGATGGCAAGCTAGCGCAGGACAGAAGAGAATTTTTTTTGAAAAAAAAGAAGCAAAAAACCTTTGCCTATGGTGGCTGGCATCGGGTCCCCTTGGGGGCGCGATGCCAGACGCAACGGATAAAGGTTTTTTGCTTCTTTTTTTTCAAAAAAGAAGTTCTTGCTTCCTATACCAGCGTCACATGCGTCCCATCCGACAGCACCAGTAATGTGCCCCCGCCGCCCACCACGCTCGACGCCACCGCCACGCCCTGAAACACCAGCTGATCCGTGCCGGGGCGAAACCCGGCGATCGTATCGGCCCCGCCGCCATGCCCTGCCACGAAATCGTACAGCACCGCGCTCCCCGATCCGGCTTCGGTCACCGAAGCCTGGCCGTGGCCGAACACCACCGTGCCGCCGCCGTGGGTCAGCGTCACCTGCGCGCTGCCGCTACCGGCCGTGAAGCGCGTTCCGCTGCCGCCGCCGGCCAGCGTGATATTGCCCGTGCCCGCGGTGACCGTTTCACCGCCGCTCACGCCGCCCAGCACCGCGCTGCCGCTGCCGCCGCTGAAGACCAGGCTGCCGGCACCCGCGGTCTGCACCAGCGTGCCACTGCCGCCCATCATCGTCGTCACCAGCGCATCATGCCAATCGGTCATCGACAGCGTCACCGCGGCGGCACCACCCCACACCGTGCCGCCGCCGGCATAGACGTCGATCGTATCGCTGCCGGCGTTCGCCCATATGCGCGTGCCGCTCGCGGCCACGCCCGCCACCTGATGCCCGCCGCCCATCACCGCGCCATCGCCGGCACTGCCCAACGTGATGGAATCGACGCCGGCCGCCGCACTGGCCGTCAGCAAAATGCCGGCGCCCTTCACCGTCGCGGTCTCGCCGTCAGTGTTGGCGAGCTCGGAAAAATACAGCATACCGCCGTCCACGGCGACGCTGGTCAGGCTGCCGACCGCCTGCACCAAGGCGGTGGCGCCGCCGCCCACCGTGGCCCGCGTATAGCCGCGCGCAATCAGCCGGTCGTTGCCGTTCAGCATATAATCTGCCGCGCCGGTGCTGCCGGTGATGGTCGCAGTACCGTTCGCGGTGACGGTCGAATTGCCGTCGCCGCCATTGATCATATCGACGCCATCGCTCACCACCGTGCTCGCATCGGCCAGCGTGATCGTGTCGTGCGCGCCGGCTGCCGTGGTGATGCTGTCATCGCCGCCCGCGGTGTTGAACACCACGCCGCCGCTGCCGCCATGCACCACCTGCCGGCCGCCGCCGGTGACGCGCAACATGCCCGCACCGCCATTGATGGTGATGTTGCTGAGCGACGCTGCCAGCGTTCCGCCGGCGGCAGGCCCTTCGAACAGGATATTGCCGGTATCCCCGCCGATGCTCACCGCGCCGCTGCCGCCATACACGGTCGCCAGGCCCGCAATGCCGTGGCCGAACACCGCAAGCGCGCCGCTGCCGCCGTAAATCGCCGCCGACCCGCCCACCTGGATCGTTGCCGGTCCGCTGCCGGCATGGATCGTATCGTTTCCCTCGCTGAACAGCGCGGTGACCGTCCCGGCGCCGAACGCAATATTGGCGCCGCCGGTGCCGCCCGCCGTGGTGGCATTGATGCCGCCATGATAAACCTCGACGGCCACGCCGCCACCGACGATCGTCGCCTGCTCGGCCGCCCCGCCCTGCCGGATATCGAACACGCTGCGGCCGCCATTGGTCGTGGTCTGGTAATAATCCTCCATGCCCGACACATAGGCGGCCGCCGTGGCGCGATCGACCTGCACGGTATCGGAGCCGCCCTGGCCGGTCAGATACAGCATGCCATCGACGCTGTAGCCGTTATTGCCGGTGCCACTGCGCACCGTGTCGTCGCCATCGAGCGTCGCCGAAAGATTGCCGCCGCCGCCGATGATCAGGTCGCGGCCGCCGGCCTCGATCGTATCCTGGCCCGGCGCCGAGACGGTGTCCGCGGCACCTGCCGCCGTCTGGATTTCCGACCCGCCCCAGCCGGCCTGCTCCTGGTAGTTCAGCCCGCCCGCGCCGCCCACCACGGTCACGTGGCCGGCGTCGGCCGCGATCGTCAGCAGCCCGCCGCCACCCAGCACGCCCGCCTGCGTGGTCAGCGTCACGCCGTGCGGCAGCGCGTCGGCCGAGAAATCATACAGATCGGTGCCGGACGCGAAATCGTTCGATGAACCCGGCGCGATCGCCTGGCCGTTCTGGTCCATATTGCCGCTTTGCGCGTAGCTGCCATCCGCCAGCCTCGCCGTGGCGAAATTGTCGAAAATATTGCCGGTGATGCTGACTTCCAGCGTGGTCTGGTTGAGCACCGCGACCGCCGACGCACCCAGATCATTGATGAAATCGTTGCCCGTGATGTTCAGCGCGCTGCCGGCATACGGAATGCCCTCGCCGCCGAAATGGATGATGTTGTTGTTCTGCGTTGCCGGCCCCTTCTCGATCACATTGCCGGTGATGGTATCGCGGCCGCCATCCGGCAGGTCGATGCTGTAACTGGCGGTGCCGCTTGGCCCATCGTAGAAAATATTGTTACTGATATCATTGCTCGCGGCGCGGCTCTTGAATTCGTGGCCGACATTCGCGCGCTCGAACACGTCGTGCGTCGCCACCACCGAGTCGACACCGAACCCGACATAGATATTATGCGTGTAGCCGGCATTCGGCCCGCTGCTCTGCCCGTTATTGTCGAACGTGCAATCGGTGATGGTGAAATCATTCTGCGGCAAATTATCCACCGCCGAGCCCATGATGCCGTTCTGGTTATCCAGGAACGCATCATTATTCAGCACCAAATTCCCGCCCTGGTAGCGGATGCCGGCGCCATTACCGCCCTCGCTATCCGGGATTGCCGCGCCCTGGAAGGTCAAATTGTCGATCTGGCAACTATTATCGACGATAAATATGCCTTTCTCGTTCGGCAGCGGTTCAGTGGCGACCAAATTCACCATGCCGCCGGCGCCGGCGATGGTGATCTGGGTTGTGACGTCGGCGAAATCGTTCACATATGTGCCTGGCGCCACCAGAATAAGGTCGCCATTCTGTGCCGCGGCAACGGCGGCGCCGATCGTCTGATAGGTGCCGTCAGGCCCTACTGTCAGCACCGTCTGGCCGGGCGCCGCATCCACGCTCACCGGCAGATCAGCCTGATAACCGGCGCCCCCAGGCACGGTGAGGGTGTCCGGCACCGGGGCGGGCAGGTTCACCGTGACCGCAACATCCGCGCCTATGTGTCGTGCCACGCAACGTCTCCCAGAAAGCTGAACGCCGTCCAGAATACGGGGAGAGGCGTTTCAATCTGGTGAATGGACCGCCCGGCGGACGCGGTGCCTGTGGTTGAAAAAACTGTCCGAAATTGTCGCCGCTGGTTAGGCAGCGGCTTTGCAACGAATCGCCGAGGGCCCCACAACCGGACGAAGATTTTCGTCACCGTGAGCGGCAGCAAACAGATAAAAGTTTTTTGGTTCTTTTTTTCAAAAAATAACGCTGTCTTTTTCCTAAGCCCTCGGCGTGCAGTGCTACAATTGACAGACTGTGCTGTTTCTGGCCCCATAACCGCGCGATCGACGTTTCGGCTGGCCTTGCACTGTTTCCGTCACCGGAAGCTTCAGGCGCGAAAGCGTTCCGGTTGCGTCAACGCCGCGCGGAAGGCCGCGCGGCGCCAAAGGACGGAAGTGATACACGACATGGCGACTGGTACTGTGAAATGGTTCAATGCAACCAAGGGCTTCGGCTTCATCATGCCGGGTGACGGCGGCAAGGACGTTTTCGTGCATATCACCGCGGTGCAGGCCGCCGGCCTGCGCGGCCTGAATGACGGCCAGAAAGTTACCTATGAAGTGGTGATGGAACGGGGCAAAGCCGCCGCGACAAATCTCAAGCTGGCATAAGAAATACAGGCCTTCTTTTTTGAAAAAAAGAAGCAGAAAACCTTTGCTCCTGCGCTGTTCCACCTGACGCAAAATCGGAAGACCCGGCGCGCAACCCAACGGACAAAAGTTTTTTGGTTCTTTTTTTCAGGACAAGAACCTGCTTCGCTTCACGCCGGATCCAACCGTCCGGCACTCAGCCCGCGCAGCACCCCGATATCCGCCACCGCGATCAGCTCGGCCAGCATCGCGGTCCCGTGCTCGGTCAGCCGCAACTGCCCGTCCTGATCCGCCACCAGCCCATGCGCCACCGCGTCATGCAACGCGGCCGCGGCGCCCGGCGGCGGCGCCAGCACGCGCCCGTAGCGTCCCTGGTGATAGACCAGGGGCGGAAATCCGGCCCGGTCGAACGAGAGCACTTCGCCGACCAGGATCGCGTGATCGCCGCCCTCATATTCGAACGCCGTCCGGCACACGAACCGTGCCGCGCAGCCTTCCAGCAACGGCACATCGCCCGGCCCGCGGCCCACGCTCAGCCCGGCAAACTTGTCCGCGCCTTTGCTGGCAAACCGTCCCGACAGCGTCTGCTGCGACGACGCCAGCACATGCACTGCCCACCAGGTCGCATGCCGGAACGCCGGCAAATGCGTGCTGTCCAGCGCCAGGCTCCACAGCACCATCGGTGGATCGAGCGAGACCGAATTGAAGCTGTTCGCGGTCAGCCCGACATCCTGCCCGTCCGCATCGCGTGTGGTGACGATCGTCACGCCGGTGACGAAATCGCCAAGCGCATTGCGAAATGCGCGCGCATCGTGCGCATGCGCAGCGCGTGCCTGCCCGACCTGGGCTGTCGTGTTGGTATCTGCGTTCATCGTCCGGTCGCCGAGTTGCTCCCCTCAGTTGTCAGCAACCCACGCGCCTGACAACTGCCGTGGCGCGTGGCGGTGAAAAGAAGGCGGGGGCAGAGCCCTGCGCCTTCCTTACAGGCTCAGGTCCCACGCCGCGCGCAGTGCTTCGGCCTCGGCCTTGAGCGCCGCGATGCGTGCTGCCGCCCGCGCGTCGGACGCGGCTTGCAGCAGAACCGGCAGCACCACGCACAGCGCCCAGCCGCAGGCGCCAGCCAGCCACGCCAGCGCGATCACCACCGGATCGGCCAGCAGGTCGAGCGCCGCTGCCAGCGATTGTCCGCCGACGAACAGGCGCCAGACGGGCCCCAGCGTGAACGCGCCGCTTGCCAGCAGCACGGCCCGCGTCACCGGCCGTTGCGGTCGCCGCTCCAGCACCAGCGCCGCGATTGCGGGCGCCAGCAGCACGGTCAGCAGCAGCGCGAAGGAGGGCGCAAATGCCAGCAGCGCACCGCATGCCAGCCCTTGCAGCCACGTGTACGAGCCCTTCGGCCGCGCCGCCGCGCCCCCGGCCGCGCGCGCCATCAAACCCCCATGCCGAGCGCGACGCCGGCGCCCAGCAAGGCCAGCAGGCCGGCGCCGCCGGCAATCGCATAGCCCAGGTCCTCGGCAGCCGCTTGCCGCTGCGGTGCATGCGCGGCCAGAAGGGTGAGCTCATGCGCGATGGCGGCAGCCCGCGCCGCCGCCGCCTCGGCGCCCTCGCGGTCGCGCTGCCACGCCGCCTCATCCTGGGCCACGCGGAACATGGCCGTGATGTTCCCGGCCGCTGCCTCTTCCGCCAGCCGCGCCTTCAGCATCCGCCGGGTCTCCAAGCCCCGCCACTGATCCAGCTCGATCAAGCCGCATTCCAGCAGCCAGCCCGCCAATCCCGGCAGCGGCGCCGGATGCAGCCGCGCCTGCAGGCGCGCGAATAATTGCAGCACCGCCAGGCGTTCCGGCGCCGAGGTGAACCCGCCGATCCGCGCGGCATCGGCCAGCAGCGCCGTATCCGCCCGCGCGCCGACGAAGGCGGCGATATGCGGATCGACCGGCGGCCGCTTGCGGTCCGCCCGTGCCGCGGCTGCATCCAGCGCCGGCAGCAGGTCGGCCAGCCGCGCCACCACGCGCCCGGCCAACAGCGGCGACGCACAAGGCAGCAGCGGATTGAGCCCATAGGCCAGCCGCCTGATGCCGCCCATCGGGCCGCGCAGGTTGAGCCAGCCGCGCCAATCGATCATGTCCTGCCGCATTGCCGGCAAATCGGGCCGCTTGGTTTGCAGGCTCGACCAATGCACGAGCATGTCGTTCGATACGAGTTCCTCGAGCGACGCGACGGTGGCCGCATGCCCCATGGCCTGCGCCGCCGCCAGCGCACCGCCCAGCCCGTCGGGAAACAGCGCCACGCCGCGCCAGACCAGCGGCGCCAGCGGATCGAGCACCCACACCACACGCATGAGCATGACCGCGTCGCGCCGCGGTGCAGCCTTTTCGGACTCGTCCTCGGTCTCGGTTGTTTCCTCCACATGCACCGCCAGCTCGCCGTCACCCAGCATGCGCCGAAGCCAGCGATCCACCGTGCCGTCGCGTATGATCGCGACCCCGCGCTCCGGCTGGGTCGCCAGCGCATAGGCGAGCTGGCGTGGCGTCCAGATGATCTGGCCTGGCATGTCCAGCGGCCGCTGCGCCCGCCGCGGCGGCCGCGTCGCCAGCCGCCGCGCCCGCGCCTGGTCGGGCGCCAGCAGCAAGGATGGCGTCGGCCGGTGGTCCGGATCCTCCGCCAGCATCAGCCGCAGCAGCTCGAACAGTCCCCCGCTCGGCCCCACCCCGCCGCAGAGCGCCGGCAGGCTGTCCAGTTCCAGCTTGCGCGCCTGCATGCCGGGCTCGGCCCATGCGGCGGGGCCGCCAAGCAGGCACCACAGGATGACCGCGCCCAGCGCATACACGTCGTCAGCGACGGTGCCGTCGCCGCGCCCGCCCGCCACGCACATGGCTGAATAGGGTGGCTCGAAGGCAGCCGGTTGCAGGCTTGCCGGCGGGGTGGCCCAGAACGGCCCCAGCATCGCCGGTTCGCCGGGCCCGGCGCGAAACATGTTGTCCGGCCGGATCGCACGGTGCGTCACGCCGCGCTGGGCCAGCGCCTCCAGCGCCGCGGCCGCGGGCAACAGCAGATGGCGCACCGCCAGCGCCTCGGTCCAGCCGCTCGCCACCAACGGCGGGCCGGGCGGCGCCGCGCACAGCATGAACCAGCTTTCCTGCCCGGCCGGATCGCGCCCCGGCCCCTGGTCCAGCGGTGTCAGGGCATGCGGCACCGGATGAGGCCCCAGCCGCGTCACCATCCGCGCCCGCAGCGGCTGATCCGCGCGCGTTGCCACCGCAATCAGCCGGCGCGCGGGCTCACGCCGGTCCAGCGCCGCAAAGGCGCGCAACCCGCCGATCGACAACGGTGTCGGGTGCGCCGGGTCGAGGGCGTAATGCGCGGCGATGGTGGCCGGATCGTCCATCCGGCCACGCTAGCGGCCGCCAGTGAATGGAAAGTCACTGCAAAGGAAGGCGTTCTTTTTTGAAAAAAAGAACCAAAAAACTTTTGCTATTGCGGGCGGCATCCGTGGCCTTGGTTGAACGATATGCCTGACGCAACCATCGCTGACGAACTGCCCTAGTCCTGGAACGGGTCTCTCACCATCACCGTATCGTCGCGTTCGGGGCTGGTGCTCAGCAAGGTGACCGGCGCTTCCACCAATTCCTCGATGCGGCGCACATATTTGATCGCCTGCGCGGGCAGGTCCGCCCAGGACCGCGCGCCGCGGGTCGAGCCGCTCCAACCCTCCAGCGTCTCGTAAATCGGCGCTGCTGCCGCCTGCGCGCCCGGTGCCGCCGGCAGATGCGCGAACGCCCGGTCGCCGATGCGATAGCCCGTGCACAGCCGGAGCTCGGCAAACCCATCCAGCACGTCCAGCTTCGTCAGCGCCAGGCCCTGGATACCGCCGACCTTCACTGCCTGCCGCACCAGCGCCGCGTCGAACCAGCCGCAGCGCCGCCGCCGTCCGGTGACCGTGCCGAACTCATGGCCGCGATCGCCCAGCGTCTCGCCGACCGCATCGGTCAACTCCGTCGGGAAGGGGCCGGAACCGACCCGCGTGCAATAGGCCTTGGCAATGCCGAGCACGAAGCCCACGGCACTCGGTCCCACGCCGGCGCCGCTGGCCGCCGTCGCCGCCACCGTATTGCTGCTGGTCACGAACGGATACGTCCCATGATCGACGTCCAGCATCACGGCCTGCGCCCCCTCGAACAAAATCCGCTTGCCGGCCCGCCGCAACGCATCCAGCCGTTCCCACACCGGCTCGACGAATGGCAGGATATGCGGCGCCAACTCCAGCAATTGCGCGAGCACGGCCGCCTTCTCGAACGTCTCCGCGCCCAGGCCGCGGAGCAGGGTGTTGTGATGCAGCAGCAGCTCGTCCAGCTTGGCCGACAACGTCGCCGGCTCCGCCAGGTCGCAGGCCCGGATCGCCCGCCGCGCCACCTTGTCCTCGTAGGCGGGCCCGATGCCGCGCCCGGTGGTGCCGATCTTGGCGTCGCCGCGCGCCACCTCGCGCGCCCGGTCCAGCGCGCCGTGCAGGGGCAGGATCAACGGCGCGTTTTCGGCAATCCGCAACGTGTCCGCCGACACCGTCAGGCCCTGCGCCTGCACCCGCGCGATTTCGGCCAGCAGCGCCCACGGGTCTACCACCACCCCGTTGCCGATGATGCCGAGCTTGCCCCGCACCAGCCCGCTCGGCAGCAATGAAAGCTTGTAGGTCTGATTGCCGACAACCAGCGTATGGCCGGCATTATGCCCGCCCTGAAACCGCACGACCACGTCTGCGCGGCTGGCCAGCCAATCCACGACTTTGCCTTTACCTTCGTCACCCCATTGAGCGCCGATAACTGCTACGTTGGCCAAAACCTGCTCCAGACCAGAGAACGGGCGGTGACGTCATGCGCCGCACCCACGCAAGGCGGGTGCATAGATCATGCGCCGCCTATAATCACCTGTCTGGAATGAGGCGCGGCAGTCGCCGTGAAACACGCGGCAGAAGGAAGGTCTTATTTTTTGAAAAAAAGAAGCAAAAAACTTCTGTCGGTTTGGTTCCGAGCAGGGCGACGCCGGCGAGGCCTGCGTGAAACAGAGAACAGGCGCAAACGTTTTTGATTCTTTTTCAAAAAAGAACATTGCTTGTCTTGCCTTCGGTTCCCGTCCGCGCCGGCCGCAACGCGGTGTAATACCGATGCGCGTTGAGATTGACCCTCCGCCTTCCTTGATGAGTCAAATTCAAAGCGGAGTGGTATATGATGCGTCGCCGCACGCTCAGGCCGCTATCCGTGC
>Ga0116229_10011075_pt1 | contig 13392 bp, 16 predicted proteins | sample S1TSphgellanicum_3_FD_87313 | JGI IMG/M metagenome (GOLD analysis project Ga0116229, IMG submission 87313) | Host-associated microbial communities from peat moss isolated from Minnesota, USA - S1T2_Fc - Sphagnum magellanicum MG | ecosystem: Host-associated > Plants > Peat moss > Unclassified...
ATCTCACCCACCTTCACATTCACCATTTCCATCAGAGAACACCCTGAACTTTGTGGCAAATCCACAATAACTGGCTCATTGCACTGAAAGTTGTTAAAATCTGCTTGATACCCCCATGCCCAGTAAGATTGTTTACTACCAAAGTGTTGCAAGTCCGACCACAGCAATCAAACACCACAGCTGATAGATCCTCAACAACCTTGCCCAGGTATTGGCACTCGACTGAAACAGCAGGCTCTGACTGATATAGGACAGCATCCCCATCAAAGTTCAGGTTATCCCACAGAAGTTTAGCAAGAGTGCCTGCAATCATCTTTGCAGCCAGATTCAAGGCTACAGTATCATAACACCACCGAGATGGGATAACCATGGCCTTCCCCAAGGCTATATACAGACCACGAGCAGCTGCCATCAGCCTACTCATCATCTCATAAATCAACATTTCTGGAGACTTCTGCTTTGCTAGCTCTGTTGCAATAGAAGGCTCAGCAACACTGGCCACAATCTCAAGATCAAGTTGGACATATTCTGCATGGTGTTGCAAGTTACCCCATCCATGCCATTGGGGTTAGAGTTGCTGCATTTTCTGCCTGGTCTCTGCAAGGTCAATGAAGGGAGCCATCTCCAGCATGAAGCATTGGCAGAAGATCAGGCTCTACTCCCCAATGAGATGATGGGCTGTTGCACAACTGTGCCAGATTCAGATATCTTATAACTGGATAAGCATCTGTGTCATCTTCTCCTGGCCTTAAACCAGAACCCAAACTGACACTTGGAGTGGTGCTGCAGCTCAATCTGTCAATCTCCTCCTTCATGTCTGACCTGGCATCATCAAGCATTGAGATCTGCCAAACAACCTCCCTCTGGACCTTGTTAATATTATTCGATACTTCAGAGGTTTGCACACTCAACTCAGCCATCATTGAGGATGAGCTCCTTACCAGGACTGCAGATACATAAAGATAGCATTGAGTGTGCCACCTTACTCCACAATCCACTCTCCAAATCCAAAAACTTCCTCCCATACAGTTTCAAAATGTTCTAGTGTCACCTTCAATTCTACTGTAAGGCCACCACACACTGCCTGTGTCAGTGCCACAGAATTCTGTGGGGGAAAACCTTGAAACATGACAGTTATGTTATGGGCCATAGATGAACCATGAAATGAGAGAGGTAAATAGGGGAGGCTGTGAGCTGCAGCAAAGCTTCCATCCCCTTCTTTTCTATGAAAATGCAGCATGTATCTGCATTTTGGAGAACTGTTTCTAGAAGTCACACCACATTGTTGATGCACTCAGACAAAAATGCTTCTTCATCAGGGGTGGCCACATCTGCACCAGGGTCAGACATACACTGACATGAAACTGAAGACTTCACTATATTTTCCTGGAAATATAGTGAAACCTAGTATTCACTATTCTGTGTTCATCCAGGAAAGCATGTATGTCTGCAGCATCTCTATCCATTGAAACAGAAACATCTGCAGTGACTGGATCACGTATTGGATCATCACAGATGCAGACTCTACAGCAGCACCACCTATGATTGCAATCGTCCTCAGAATCTCTATACACATATCAATGCCAGCACCCAGCAGGCTGGGCACATGCCTCATCAGTTCACGAAGCCCTGAACAAAGCAACCCTGATGTGTCATTGGCTAAAGCCTGCATGTATGCCTCTGATGTCAAAATTTCGATAAAACAACCAAGAGTATTCCTCTCCTGGACTGAATGTAACCCTGATTTGTTTAGTCAAAGAGCATCCAAGCTGTTCAAGATGCACCCTACTGTTCAGGATACCCCAGTTGTGATGGCATCTAAAAAGGCACCAGGAAGACCCACTGCATCAAGAGCAAAGAAGCATTTGGGTCTTTGTGGATGAGATCACTCACAACTGACACAGTGAACAAGAAGACACCTCCAAATTCCTTGGCGCGCCTGAAGATAACAGAGATACAAGCAGACAACACACTCTGTTGCGACCTATGAAGGTGTGCAGTATCACCTGGGGTGTACATTCCTAGAGCAATGGCAGAAAGCTTCGAGAAGAAAGCTTTTGGGTCAGGGAATTAAGGTGTCTGATTGGCCCCCAGCTGATGGCTGCTGCAATGCCATATCCTCTTCCAAGACAGGAGCCTTTCCCTTGGTGGTCGCTTGAACTTCTGCCCTATAAAGCTGCGACCCCTCTTCCGCATGAGCCTCTTCCAGTTTCAGTCTGGCAATTGTCATTCAGTCCACCAAGATCTCGAAACCATGTACCAGCAGGGTTTGCTATACTCCATGAGAGCTTCAAGAATGTGCATTGCTGCACTGACAAGACGTATGTGCTCAGGGTCCATGGGCTGGAGTGAACCAGCAGCCACCAATGCACCAGTTGATGATGCGGCCGTTGAAGCTGTTTTGAGGATGAACCAAAAACACATCCTCCCCTGCCCAGAGTTCTTGATTTTTTCAGCCTCTTCTCTGCCCCAAAATTTTCCCTCCTACTTACCTCCCTCCCACCAACCTCCCCCCTCCTATTTATGACCCCCTCGTACCTACGTCACCTGATTTTGCGCTCACTCCATCTCCAGACCTGAGGAGCGGTTGGAGCAGGAGCCACCATAATGTGTGTGACCCAGGCGGGAGCTTGAAGTGGGACCCAGGTGGGAACTTGAAGCAGGACCCGGAGCGGGAGCTTGAAGTGGGACCCAGGTGGGAACTTGAAGCAGGACCCGGAGCGGGAGCTTGAAGGTAAGCTCCCTCCCTTAAGCCCTTTTGTTTTGGTTTTGTTGTAGCAAAGAAGGCGAAGTAAAATAAAAGTTGTCGTTGCCTTCTATTTTCGTTTTGCTGTAGTAAAGAAGGCGACGATAGTAGAGTTGCCGTTGCTTTCTTTTTTTGTTTTTGTTGCAGCGAAGAAGGCGATGGCAGCTTTGTTACCATCACCTTCTTGTGTTTTGGTTTCGTTACAACATCACCTTCTATTTTTGTTTTGTTGCAGCAAAGAAGGTGATAGTAGTAGAGCTGCCATCGTTTTCTTTTTTTGCTTTTGTTGCAGTGAAGAAGGTGACGACAACTTCTGTTTTAGTTTTGTTACAACGAAAAAAGTGACGGTAGTAAAGTTGTCGTCGCCTTCTTCTGTTTTTGTTTTGATACAATGAAGAAGGCGAACCTTGTGTTTTGGTTTTGCTACAGCGAAAAAGGCGATGGTAGGAAAGTTGTTGTCGCTTTTTGTTTTCGTTTTGCTGTAACGAAGAAGGTGACGATAGCTTTGCTACCGTTGCCTTCTTGTGTTTTGGTTTTGTTGCAGCAAAAAAAGTGACAACAACAAAGTTACCATCGCTTTCTTTTTTTTGCTTTTGTTGTAATGAAAAAGGCGACGGTAGTCACCTTCTTGTTTTATGTTTTGGTGCAGCTAAGAAGGTGACGACAATGAATAGTTGTCTTCTTCTGTGGTTCTGTTATAATGAAGAAATGTAATGAAGAAGAAGAAGATGACAACTTTTGTCACCTTCTTCGATGGCTTTGTTGCAAAAAAATGGCGAAGGTAACCTTCACCTTTTATGGTGGTTTTGCTGCGAAAAAGGTGATGGCAACAATGTCATCACCTTTTTCTATGGTGGTGGTGTTGTGAAGAAAACATTAGCAATAGACAGTTTTTTATTTTATTTTTTTTCTTTGGTCCTTTTGGTTTAGTTCATTAGAATTGATAATTAACAATGAAATGGTGACTTTTCTTTTATGTTGAAAGTTGTTGTGGCTAGAGGAAGGAGATTAAAGAAAGGTGATGGTGATTTAGAAGTTCACAAGCAAAATGTTATTTCATCATATTAGAAAATTATTGAGCAAAATGTTGTTTCATCAGAAATGAAAATTGAAAATTGATGTATTAAATAATCTATGTGGATTAGGGTTGACAAGGATGATAATTTGCAATATAGATTAAGAATTTCGATTGAAAAATGATTGGTTAGATTGTTTTAGAATTTACATACATTAGGATAAATGAAGATAAAAGAAATTGTACAATTTTTTTAAAGTTTAATTATATTCGCACCTTCCATCATTTAATGGAAAGTGCGAAATTTTTTTTTGTCAAATTTTTTATATTGTAATACCTGAAAACGATTAAAGTTTGGAGGAATTGTATCTAATTATGTGATTTTATGTTTTGCAATACCTGCATTCTGTTTTTTGAACTTTTTATGTGTAAGGTTTTAGGGTTAAGATTTTTTTATTACAAAGTAATGATTTACTTTTTGATATTTTTTGGTTTAGGTTTGGAACTTGAAATCGGCTAGGTTTCTTAGCCACCGGCACCTTTTTGTCCACCTAATTGGGTTCGAAAGGACAAAGAATGGACGAAGGTTGGGTCGAAGTGGAAGTGTAAAGTTGACACTTACATTGTTGTATATTGTGCCAAATGGTTGTTGATTAAACATTTTAAGGAGGTGCATGGCTTGGTGGCAGAAAAGGCCAAACTTGAGAGGCATTCAACTTTGGAAGGAGGTCCTCGACATCAAGACCATGCTTAAATGAATGCTCGCATCTTGGGAAATGCCATGGCCATGTAAAGGCGGAATGATCAAAAGGTTGCTAGTTGCACTCGTGCCAAAACACAATAGGAGTGGGATAAGCTAGTAACTGTTGTAAAACAATGTCCACCATTCCCAAAACCAGCTTTGGTCAAATTAGTTTCAAAGCAATTGCTACAAGTGTTGAGTCTCAATGTTTGGGGCGTGGAAAATATGCTTCAAGATGTAACATCACAGATGGAGAAGGATGAAGATTTATAAAAGATGATTCAATCCACCCATTATATATATGCATGACGATTAAAGATGGCATGGGATATTAAAAATTGGGATCGAGAGTCTAGTAAAACAAGTCGGACAAAACAATTAACAGATGTATTAGATTTTTATGAATCTAGAATGATTTATGGAAGGTAAGAAATAATAATAATCAATATTTATTATTTTTTTATTATTTTGTTTCATCCAACTTGTGTTAGAGTTTAATTGATGGTTTTTGGTGTTTATAAGGTTGAGGAGACAACAAAGGAAGAGTTTGTTGCAAATGTCATTCAAGTTGAGATGCAATGCCGCCATTTCTACATTGCTCGTCATGCAGCAAGGGTTACAAATGTAGCAGTTGCTTATCGAGTTAAACACGGGATTATAAATACTGATATGGTTTAAGGTTTTCACTTTATATAGTTAACTAAGTTTTTTTAGCCTTTTTATTTTTTGGACTACCCAATTTTTGAACTTTGGTCTTGTGATATGTTATAGAAAACCTTTTTTTTTCCATTGGGTTCTTTGGTAATTTTTCATCCACCCATATTTTTTTCTAGTCACTTGTTTAATTGGTATATGGTTAATCATAGACGTCTTTTTTTTCATAATTTTCTTAGTACTTAAGATGTAAGAATCGAACTTTAAATAGGTCCATATGAATAGGTAACATTAATTTGTTTAGGGTTTACAAAGATTAAAATGAACATTGTGTAATACTTACATCTAATGTAATAAGATTCACATCACCTAAAGACTTTTAAAACAATACGCACATTTTAAACATATAATACCTACATCATTTTTTATTATAAATTCCAAAAGGCCATTTTCAAATATGCAATACCGCATATGGGTCTCATAGTAGTCGCTAGTTTTTTACATTCATTACAATACCTACATATGGGTCCCATAATAGTTGTTGGTTTTAGACATTTATTGCAATACCCGCATATAGATCCTATAATAGTTGCTAAGTTTTTACATTTATTGTAATACCGGCATATAGGTCCTATAATAGTCGCTGGTTTTTTACATTCATTGCAAAATTTGCATTTTATCATAAAATTAATTTAGAATAATAATTAATTTAGGTATATAAAAAAACATATTTTGGGTGCCCAAACTAGTTATTAGTTATTTTGAAATGACGTTACATGTGAGTATTGCATTTAGGGTTGGGTCTTCACATAAGGTTTGCCTCAATCACCTATGGATTATTTCAATATGAACTTGCATGCAGGTATTGCATCTGGGCTTTGGTCTTCATTCAAAGGCACACCTAAACTACATATCGGGGTATTTCAAAGCGATTTTACATGTGGGTATTACATTTAAAGTTGCCCTTTCACTGCAAGTTTTACTTTAATCACCTATGGGTTATTTTGAAATGAATTTGAAAATAACTATTGCATTTAAGGTTAAGGTTTCATATAATTTTGCAATATCCACACACATACTTACTTTCACCAATTACAAATTTAGCTTTAATTTTTTTAATAACTAAATAAAATTTGTAACAAAACATAAAAGAAGGTATTTTTTTACCATTTGTTAATATCTTCAAGGTGATTTCTTTCACTTTCTTTTAAAATATATATTGTATTATTTTGCATATAAAATTCCCCCTAAAATGAATCATAGATTTATTTTATTTACTATAGACTTGTAAAAAAAATGTTAATTAATTTAGGGTTTCCCAAACTCTAAATTTAAATCATAATCTAATAGTATATACTTATAACAATGATATGAAAAAATGTGCTTTCAAATTTAATATGTTATAATATAATAAGGAATAGACATTAAATTGTCATAAATGTTTATTAGGTTTACGTGGCCTAGGCTAATAAACTATATATATAATTAGTATGTTTATTTAATAAACTCAACCACCTTCAATACCTACATAGACCATTTAAGATATTAACCTAAAAGGCCTACACTAATGAATAAACTACATAATAGGCTTATATTATGTAGGTAGCCTATTAGGTAATTAATTAGGTTATTTAACAAGTAGTTTACTAACCTATTATTCATGTTTAGGCTAGGTTGTTTGGTTTGGTCAATGTCGACACTTTAGTCAATTTGATAACCTTGGTAATGAGCTTTTGTTGAAGTTAATAATTTGTCAAGGCTACAAATTCTTGGTTATTTTTTTATGAACATTGTTGTGTTTTTTGAATAGTCGAGTCATGTTTTAGCTTGTGAAGGTGTCAAAAACATTACATAACAACTTGCTCCTCACAAAGTTTCCAAATCCACACAAATTTTGGCATGGTTTCTAAGAACTTATGAACATTTTCATACCTAGCTATAAATATTTTGGAATTTTTAAATTCACATTAAAAACAAAGTTCATTAAAAATAATTGCAATATACATAACCATAGGTATATATATATTTCAATTTTTATATATGTATTGAAATAAATCAACAATATAGTTCCATAATATCATTATTTATATATAATGTGTTATAAATAAAAATATATTTGGGCCAATATTTAAACCAATATTATACATCATAAAAAAAAAGTTTACATAATGACTTGTGTTATATATGTATAAAATATAAAATATTTTTGACCATTATTTAATTATTTTAACCAAGAAATTATTTATTATATCAAAAAAATATAAAATAAAATTTCAATTGAACATAGGATTAATATATGGGAGAGATCATTTTTATTATTATGTGAAACAGAAAAAATAAAATAAAATCATGTGCTTTAATTTTTGTTTAAAACATAGTTTAAAATCTTATTAAATAAAAGAATTTATATTTTTGTTTTTTGAAATGAGTTTACAACTTTAAAAGGGAAAAAACATAAATATGAACATATTTGAAGAAATTTTAAGCTTGAACTTTTAATTTTTTTGATCTCGACAAACTTTGTATTACATTTAGGGTTAGGTTTTCACATAAGGTTTGTTTCTTACCTTTGTGTGATCTTTCCAACCTAATTTTTCCAATCTCTTTAAAGAAGATATAGAATGAAATTGTATTCTCTCACATATGTTTAAACCCTAGAAATTTCCCCCCAATTTCATGTAAAATATTTATGATAATTAATGAATTATCAACAAAATTTTCCTTATAATTAAATAATTAATAGACCAATATTTTGGATAATTAAATGATTAATTATCAAAAATTAGATAATCATTTGGTTTAACTTTATTTACTTGGATAATAAAAAGTTAGATTTAAAAATCAGATTGATTAATTTGATATTTGATTGATTAACTTAATTATATTTTTGTTTTAATAAGTTATTGAAATCATTATTTAAGATAATTATTCCATGTTATAGATTGCAAGTTCAACATTAAGATAAGCTTGATCACAATTGTCATTATACTATTTGTTCCATAAACAATACAACCTCTTTTCAAATTCAATGAAACAAAGTAATAATCATGGAACTCCTAATCAACAACCCTAACCTTTATACACACCTTTGTTAGCATATTATTTTGAAATTAACTAATTATTTTAGAGTGGCCCAAAATGTGGGTATTGCATTCAGGGTAAGATCTTCATTTAAAGAGGCTTAAAGCCCACATGTGTAATTTCAAAATGACCTTGAATGTAAGTATTGCAGATAGGATTGGGTTATTTCAAAATGACTTTGCATGTGGATATTGCGTTTAAGGCTAGGTCTTCACTTAAGGGTATCTAAACCATCTAAATGGATTTTTTTGAAGTGTGGGTACTGCATTTAGGGTTGATTCTTCATTTAAACTTACAATACCCAGACTTATACTTACCTTTACCAATTGGAATTTTGGGGTTTCATTGTAATACTTACATTCGTACTTACCTTTACCAACTAGAATTTTGGGGCTTCGTTGTAATACCTACACCCATATTTGCCTCTACCAACTGGAATTTTGGGGCTTCGTTGTAATACCTACACCCGTATTTGCCTCTACCAACTGGAATTTTGGGGCTTCATTATAATACCTACACCTGTATTTACCTTTACTAACTAGAATTTTGGGGCCTAATTGTAATATTTGCACTTGTACTTACTTCTACCAACTAGGATTTTGGGGCCTAGTTACAATACCTACATTTAACACTAATATTATCACTATCCTTGTGTTTTTGCATTTCACACTTTTTGTGTTTATTACTTGGAAATAATAATAACATTTGTGCCCTATTAGACTTCATGTGTGTGTTGAATACATGATGTTCAAAAAATTTAGTCTATGGTTTCCTCCATTAAAAATTGATTCTAAAACAAAAATTTTAGTGCCAATGGCAACAATCTTGATTAGTAATTGAGACATTTATTCATGACATTGTTTAGTACGTACATTTGTGTGATTGAGCATTGTTTCATGGCAATCTTTGAGTTGTTTAACACTATTTCCCAATCCATCTTCTACACGATGTAGCACCAATCCTGGGTGTGAAACTACATTTGCCTTTGTGAGGCGTATGTTATAAATATTACATGCCAATACTTTCATGTGCGAGGTGGCATGTTCACAAAGTGTCACATTGTCTTCTTTACATTATTTGTGATCTCTTGCATTATAGTGACCAATTGTGCAAAAGCCCTTTCCATTGGGGTTGATGAATTTTTTTATGTCATTAGACCCTATAATGGCAGCCATAGGGAGATCATTTTGTTCCATGTTCATGAGCCCATCAAATTCCATGATCCCATCATCACCTTCAAGATGTTCATCTTCGTCAACATCATTGGACTCCATATCATCTGGAATATGTCGTGGGTCCGCAAACATGTGACCCAAGCCTTCACGATGTGATCCATACCATGTTCCATAGTAATGAATGATATCCTCTTGAGAAATGTCTTTGCATGTGAGAATGACCACAATTTGGTGTTTACACATGTTCCTTTGTAATGCCCATTCACACGTGTAACAAAATATTTCAGTGAATGAGAATTTCACCGCATAAATAACATTGGGAAAGCGTTGGCTCCATATGCTCCAAGTTCCATCACTTTCAAAGGTTGGTTGGTACATATGGGTGAGTGGAATAAATGCTGCCTTTTTCACACTTCGTGTAATAATGACTTCCATAACCTTGTTTTTTATGAAACCCTTTTTTTTCATTTCCAATGTGTGCATGTATTGGCGTGCAATGGTTGTTGTTAATCACCACACCAACTAGTCAATCTTACGCCCTTTAAGGCCTTTTGTGTCAAGAACAAGCTAACGTTTCAACACACCATAATATGATTCAATGCTCGCTTGGGTGTCTTGGTTAGAATGGGGCACTTTTCGAACACCCACCATCCATAATTGTACAAACATAAACACAATGCACAAGGATGAATAACATTATTACAAAAGAATTTTGAATATTAAACCATGATAAATATTATCACTTACCAAACTGATGGTAATAAGTTCGGAAATAATTTGTCCACACATCACGAGGCCTATGTTTATGAAGGTTTTTTCTCACAGCAACCTTCCCACACTTTTTGAATTCATCAATTGTTTATCCATGATTGATGGACATGTACATCACATCATGAAGGTCTTGGAGGATTCCACCTCGCACTTCCACATCTTTGATTTTTTCAGTACCACGTAAGTGCCATGCTTTGAGAACATGCCAACAACAAAGGTAGATGGAAACCTTGTCCATACCCCATACGACCTTAATAAGCACACATATGCAATGAGTGGATGGGGTTAATATAACATAAAATGCATTTGAAATAATCAAAAAATTTATGAAAGATATTAAAAAACATCTAATGAAATAAATACAAAATGGGTACTAGGTATAGAATAAACTGTAATGCTTTCAGTTCTTAAGGTGCATCATCAACAAGAAAACATGATGGTTCCAATGTGGCATGTGTGATAACATCTTATCTTTTATTGGTTTCAACCATTTGATCAAATCCTGAACTGTTTGCCTACTTGTAATGATCTCGGTTAAAAGGACACCCGTGCAATGATCATCAAATGCCATCAAGGTGAATAGATGGAATTTCATGTCATTTGTGCCAAATGTGGCATCCATAAAAATGACATCATTGTGACCATATGATAACATGGACTCACATTGAGTTGGTGTTTGAATACCTATGGTGAATGGGACTTGAGTCTCGTTGATTTCACCAACATCTTGGAAGAAGAACACATCTTCAAGATGTTGGAAAGCCCAAGATCGAATTGAAATTATAGGGTTGGTGTGTAAACGCCAACTCCCTTTCTTATGTTTCCGATCCAAATATGCAATGTCTTGAAGCCGAATGAAATCATTTCGTGTCATGCTTTGACCCACATTCACATGTTCCCACCAAATTGCTTTATGTTTGTCATATATTTGTTTGGTCGTGTAACCTAAGTTTAGTTGGGCCCATATGTGGTCCTTCAATGCTTGTGACATGCATGGAGCATAATGAGACATACGAGAAATGGATTCCAAGTCATGCTCACCATGTATGAACAACCCATCAATTCGTGTATGGGCCTTATGATAAATTGTGATCTCAGCCACATCAAGTCGTGTGTATAGATGTTTGATTGATAATGATGTTAGGCATTTTCGTTTAATAGTCGAATGTGGGTTGTATTTTTCTAATAATCCTTTGGTCCATATCCGCACTAGTAGTTAGACCAAAAAAATTTCAAAATGTAAATGATTATGTCTTTGGTATATGAATTAAAGAAATTAAAAAGGTTAATCCCATTAATGTTTACCACATATGCTCGAAGTGGTTTTTGATAATTGGTTTCTTGACATTCGTTTGGCTTGGAAAGTTCTTGTAAACATTCCATTCCATAAGGGTGTTCGTATCCCTTCATTCACCTTCCAAGAATTCCAAGATGCGAGCATATGAAACATAAGCAAATTGAATGGTTGCTTTATTTTGCCTTTTATGGTGTATCCTGGACCTCCACACTAAGTCCTTATTTGAGAAATGGGACTTAGTAGGGTTTTGGACATGAATGGAATGGGACTTTGGAACCCTTCCCATGATTGAAGGAAGTAAGATAAATTCTTACACCAAGATAATTTATAATTTTATAAACATTCATCATTGAACAAAAACCCAAAATGCAATACATACATGGCTCCTTTAAAATCAATGTTATGACTTGAAATTCCCATTATAATATCCATATCATGATATAAAATACCTATTGTTCCAATGTACATAACGTACAATATTTGCATTATGAACCCATATATTAAAACAAATTTTGGCAATACCCACATTGAACTATTAAACCTTCCATCATTGAAAATGTTCACATATGCAATACGTGGATTGTACCTTAAACCCACAATGTCTTAAAACCCCATGTAACAATACCCACATAATGATAATTAATGCACATTGTTTAAGAGGTGCAAAATGTAATACCTGCCTTGGGCCATAAAACCCATGTTGGTTGTGGGGAGTAAATGCGTTATTCACATATGGGTATGAAAAAATCAAATTACAAAGATATATTGAATATGAATATTTGTGTAAAGGTATAAATCTTTTATTTATAGTTGTATACTTAATGAAACTTGACACCTTTTCTATATCCAATAACTAGGAAATGAAAAGAGGTTGAATTGTGAAAATATTAACGAAAAACAAAAGAAGTAATAAGAGACAAATGCATACCTTTAGGAATAAAATATGATAACGTTCCACCAAAGTTTGTAGTCCTAATTGAAAACGCAACCCTAAAAGATCATAACTCATACAAAAGTGGGTTAGAAAATATTAAACTCTAACAATTATGGAACATGGAAAACAAAAGAGATTCATAATTATGGTATAAATCTAAATAAATGATAAGATCAAAAACAAATACAATAAGCAAAGTTTAAAGTATAAACCTTAGGCTCTAAAATATATGAACCAAATTCCTATACACTAAATCATAAAACATAACCCTAAAAATTCAAATGATATTTTGCCATAAACCTTATTACAACCCTAACTATACGAACACTAACAAAAAAAAGTCTTAGTGATATATGCCCTAAACCCAAAAAACTATACAAACTATACAAATTATATAATGCAAAATTAAAAAAATTAAAAGAACATAGGAAAAAATTTAAAAACCAAAATTTAAAGGTTTTAAACTATAAATATTTATTGACTAAAAGAAAATATCATAATTTTTAAAAGCAATCAAATAATTTTCGTACAAAACCAAGAAAAAAGATATGTCTTTTACCTTTGTGTGATCTCTTCAACCTAATTTTTTCCACTCTCTTTGAAGAAGATAGAAAATGCAATTATATTATTTCACATCTGTATAAACCTTAAAATTTCCCCCCAAATTTAGCTTAGTTTAGGTTAATTACTAGACATTTGTGAAAAACTTATTAATTAATTTATGTGTTCTAACCCTAAACTTAAACCATAATCCAATAGTACATACTTATAATAATTACATGAAAAGATGTATTATAATGTCCATTCAATAATAAATTAGGTAAAAAAAATTTAGTAAAATATGCATTAATTAAACAAAAATGGTTACAATTATGGCATTGTTTCCACTATAAATTGTTTGTAATACTTACATATGGGGACCTATGTTCATCATCCATGAACTAGGGCGAACCTTAATAAATTGATAGGTAAGATTG
>Ga0116229_10011076_pt1 | contig 13392 bp, 10 predicted proteins | sample S1TSphgellanicum_3_FD_87313 | JGI IMG/M metagenome (GOLD analysis project Ga0116229, IMG submission 87313) | Host-associated microbial communities from peat moss isolated from Minnesota, USA - S1T2_Fc - Sphagnum magellanicum MG | ecosystem: Host-associated > Plants > Peat moss > Unclassified...
AACTAAAGTACTTGTTTCTTTCTGTTTTCACCTAAACAGGTCCAAAATATCACCTGCCACTCACCTAACTTTTACTCACCTACTCTGGGTTGGAAGTAAGTAGAGTTTTTACTATGACATTTGTGCTTTTCCATAGTGCTATTACGCGGCGGAATTTGACTGATGTTTGTTTGCGTGCACCACCGTTCCGCGCAGGAACAGAGGTCCCTCCATCATACCCTTGAGAAATGTCTCTCTTCTCTCTCGCCCTCCTCTTCTTCTTCTTCTTCTCTCGTTGCTGCTGCGGAGTTCTCGGATTCGCGGGTTTTGCATTCGCCATTTCTCTCTTCTCGTTGGTCAGTTCTGCGTTTTTGCGATTGCTGTTTCTTTGCAATCTTTTCGAAGCTTAATTTTTTTTTTTGAAAAAGAAAATCCTACTATTGGTTTGTTTCCTCCCCCCTTACCGGGCTGAATTCTTCTTGGATTCGACATCAATTTTAGCAACGCGCGAATCCGTCCGTCGTTTCTTTGCGTTCGATCGAGTTTCTGAGGCGGCCAGCGATCGAGATTGGCTGCCTTGCTTCATTCTGAAACGGTAAGTTTTCCCCCCTTCCCCCTTTGTGCAACTTCTTACATTCTTGGCGGAAATGCAGGAGTCGTTTGCGGTGCTTATTAGTTCCCACCTCGTGGTAATATATTGCACTCACGGATAGATTGATTTCAAGATCCAATTTCTTGTCATTACATGTTATGATTGAACGGAAATATCTTATTCTTTTAAGGATTCTTTTGAATTCTTCTCTTTTCCAGTGAATCCGGGGAATTCTGGTGGTTTTTTTTAGTAAGTCGTGGCCCCCGGGCCTGTCTGTCCATCCTTCTCGTCGTTATTCGAAATCGCATCCGGCGTATTCCTCGTCATCTATCTCGTGTCCCTCGCAGAATTACCAAGGAGGAATGAACAGGCAAGACTCACGTGAGCTCCTCTAAGGAGAACAACAAGCGTCTTGTCCAGCGAGCGAGTTTCTTTATTGGCGATTTTGTCACTACTTCCAACAGACGGCACCTACAATCTCCCCCTCCAATTCTCTCGAGGTGAGAGACAGACAGACGGATGACAAGGTACTACAGTGCACACATTCTTGATTCCTCGCTACAGAGCCATGGGAGAGAGAGCTTCTACTAGGTTACCCTTTAGTTTTCAATACGAATTTTGAGCATCTTTGTTCGATCAACGCGACGCAGAGCTGTAGAGTCTTCGTATACTGGCATCCGATCTTTTCCGCGGCAGTGTGTGCATCAAGTATTTTAGACCAGCATGACTGCAGATAAGCTATTTTGAAACTGTGGTTGATAATAACTCTAAGGGAGCCTATGCTCTTGAGAGAGTTATATGAGGATTAGTATACAATCCATTTTAGAGGCTTATAATAGGGCCTGTTCTTGACGTAGAACAGTTTTGGTCTTATGGTTCTGTAGGAAAGATCGCTGACAGTACTGCAGTGGAAGCGATCTCAAGAATGTTGAGCAGATGCACGGATCTTCATGTTTCGGATATGTATAAGGAGCCTGTGAGACCTTGTGGTGACCTGACTAAACTACAGTATGACAAAAACTTGAGATTTATCTTTTGAGATTCTTCAGACGTGTCTGCATTTTGTAGTGTAATATTAAAGTCAGATGTCTTTTTTTTTAATTTTATTATTATTATTATTATTATTATTATTTTATGGTGCTAAGCATTGCACAAAACTGCTGTGGTCAAAATGTTTTGGAAGCTCATGGGATCAGGGAACTGTTTGTTGCAGATTCTGGTGGAACAAAGGAACTGGTGGTGGACTCAGAGTTCGGTTAAGTGCAAAGGTTTAGTTTCAGGATGGCGGCATCTAAGCAAGTTGATGACTCCCTGCATGCACCTTTGCTGGGGAGCTATCTTGATAACAGGAGTACCTTTAGTTTTGCCAATGGAACGCAAGAGGATGAAGCCTTTTTGCCAGCGGATTACAATTTCCACAGATCCCCCAGTACACCTGCTAGCCCAAGACCTGGGTCACTCACCAGTAGTGGAAAACATTATGCCTTCAATAAGGGTGAACCATTGGAATCGGAAGCAGAACATTTAGTAGCTGGTGACAAGAACCCATTTCAGCATATCCAAGATGCACATATGTTGAATTCTAGAGGTCATTCTCATCATCCAAGTGACAGAGAGCACCAAGCTACAGCTCATCCAAGGCCTGGTGTTTCAAGTCGACGCCTACGCAACCCCATTGAAAAGAAGTCTTTTGTGGTAAGGGCTGCACACAATGCAAAAACCAATCCCAAAAACTTCTTCTACACTGTATTACAAGGTGTAGTTCTGTGGCCAAAGTGGAGCTGGGCAGCAGTGAGTCAAAATACCAGTCTTACAATCTTATCTTTGAAACAAGGTCAGCTTCAAGACCTTGTGTTTACTTCACATGTGGCTTCCTGAGATCTGGTGGTAAACATAATTTAGGAGCTAGCACATATGAATTCCATTGTATCTGCTGAGATCAAATTCTTGCTCACATCTTTGTCCGAACATCTTCAGATCTATGCTGATGTTTGCTTGTCTCTTTCCTGAGTGTGTGTCTTACATGTGTGACTTTATACTCAAGGGTCACACATTAATTTGATGTTAGGGATACTGTACAGAAGATGCCAGCAGCTGATACTATGTATCTGTTCTGAACTTTGATGTTTCCAGGGAGTTGTTTGTTTTTAAATTGAGGAACTTATTTGATCTTGTCATGATTTGCAGGGTTTGTAGCAGGCTTGGCCTCAATACTATGCATAATACCTTTCCCAGACCCATTTGATGAAATAAACTCAATAGCACTTTGGGCTGTAGTGACAACAGATCTGCTTTATGAGAGCAACATTGGCCTTTCTGTCAGCAAAGGCTTAAACCGAGTGGTGGGGACTCTAGCTGCAGGACTTATTGCTATGGCATTGAATCAGATTGGTCCAATTCTGGGGTACCAGATATATCCATACTTTGTGGTAAGGAAACTGTTTGTCTGAGTTGCAGTCTGGTGCAAACAAATGCCTAGGGGAGTGGGTGTCAAGTTTTTGCATTGTTTATAGACTGGATGCATCTGCAATTTCTGTGCAATATTGCCTTGAGTATATGGATTTTTGAGAAACTAAATGTGCATGAACTGCACAGGTTTTCACAGTTGTAGTTGGGGGTGCCATCCTCCGCTTTTTGAAAGGAGTCCCACCCTTGAAGGATCAATGGGGCTATGCCTTCACTGTGGCAACCATTGCATTTCACCTTTTCATCATAACTGCCTACACACAACCAGAGAGGTGGACACTGCCAATGCTGAGGTTCTCCATGATTTTGCTGGGCTTCTTCATGTCTACTCTTGTTAACTTGGCTATCAAACCCATATATGCTGGAGATGCCCTCCATAAACTCGTGGCAAAAAATTTCGAGACTGCTGCTTCTGTGATTGAAAGGTGCAGTCCACCCTTAGTCAACAGCGAGTGGCCTTGACATCCACATTGACCCAGTCCTTTCTCATTTCTTTGCTATTAGTCTTCTGAGTGCTTGCAGAACCATGACTGAGTCTTCCAGTTGCTTCCAGAAATGTGACAAAATTCAGAATTTTATATGATGGTTTGCCTTAAGTCTTTGAGCACATTCTTCTGTGCTACTCTACACCCACTATTGAAAGCTGATGAAGCCAGTCGGTAGTAATGGCAGCTAGTAGTCACTGCCATTTATGATGAAGGTCATGATTTGATAATTTGTGGGTGACACTGTCAAGGGTTTTGACTGCACTCATTATTCTAGTGATGTTTGTTTGTGGTTCCTCTGGAATTGACACAAATTATTTTTGTGGATTTTTCTCTGCAATTTCATGGATATTGTCATTAGATGGAAAGTTTTGTTCCATTGGGGATATTTGTGCTAGTTGGTCTGAATTTTCAGACCAGCACCAGCTCCTTTTATCCCACCAAGAAGGGAATTGATTGGCATGTGAAATCAGGCAGCCTTTGCTGTTGAATACAGTTTGTGTTGGGCCAGGAAGGATCTGGAGAATTCTTGCAGTGGAATCTCAATATTGTTGATGTTTAACATTTTTAAGTGCATGCTAGCAATTACATGCAAGAACTGTGTACATCTCTAGGTAGACTTATTTCTTGCTCCAATCAGTGGGCTGCACAAGACAAGCAAAGGAGTTATAGAGTTCACAGGATACCTTTGTTTGCAGGTGTGTTGAGGAGTACATCAATGATACAAAGCTGGACCATGTCCCTGATATACTCAGTGGTCTCTCTGTGGATGACAAGATCCACCAGAGCTATCATGAAGTGGTGATGTCTGACTCAGATATTGACAAACTGGTGAGTCTCAGTTGGCCTCTCAAAATGTCTGGTGTGGTTTATTTAGCTGAACTTGATTTGACCTTTCTGAGGCATGTTCATCTCTGGTGCTTTTTCACAGTCAGGGTATTAAACTGTGTCCTAAAATATCACATCCTAGAGAGTATGCAAACACAACCAATGAGCAAGAGACTTGGCTTGTGTCAGGATCTTGACAGATAGCCTTGTGCCATATCTAAGTCAAAGTTGCTGTTGCCATGTTTGCTTGGGATCTGAGCAGCCAAACCTTTCAAATACCATGGACTTCCTCTCTTGTGCACAGGGTTCACCTGTGTGTGGTTGCTTGGTGTGCAGCTCAGTGCAGTGCATTGGGAGCCTTGCCATGGTCCATTCTTTGTGGGCTACCCCTGGGATCGATATGATGACATCACTGACTACCTGCGCTACACTTTGTACGATGTTATTGCACTTGACTCATGTTTACGTGCCAACATTCAAGCTCCCAAGCATCTGAGAGAACTTTTTGCAAAGGTTTGTCCACTCTTTTTGTCACACTGTTGTGTACATTTGGGATGCAGTTCAATGTTGATTTGAGGACATGGTGGTTGTATAGGTTCTATAAGACAATATAAGAGAAGGTTCAGTGAGGTAACTGGTAAACCCTCTATTCCCTGTTCCTGCCTATCAGGTCCGCTAAATCCCATTCCCACTCTTGGAGTCCTTTGTTTATCTCCTCATTATTTACTCTTAATAGAAGTGTGGCCATTCATCTGTCAAGGTGATTGACATTTTTCAGTTCCTGCCATGAGCAACAGGAGGTTTTGACATGTAGTGGGACTGCAGGATATGGACACAATTGCTAAGGAGTGTGCAAATGTGCTGAGAACATTGGGTGACAGTATGAAAAACATGAAAAAGTTTGCCTCTAAGGACATAATGCGCCAAGCACAGGAGGCAGCTGTTTTGCTTCAGTATAAAATATATCTTCACACTCATCTTCTTCTAGGTAGTGGAGCACTTGAGTCCCCCAGGTATCCAGTGTATATGGCTTCCCTTTCTCCATTTTCAAACACACAACCAAGGGAAGTGCCACAAGCTCATAGTGCACTTGCTAGAAGTGGGACCAGAGGTCAGCATTATTCAAAAAGTGAAGATGGGAAGGTCAATGAGAACAATGGTGGAGAGACCCTCTTGGGAGAGATGGATGAACATGCTGCCTGTGACTCTTCTCCTGGTGTTCAATATGGTCCTGTTGAAACAGAAAAGCATGATGCTTCACTCAGTACAAAGTTTGGTTCTCCAGGGAGACCTGTTATGATTGACACTTTCTCACAAGGCACATCCAAAACCTGCAATAAGTCAAGACCTGCACAGCTAAAGTCGAGGCAGACTCCAGTACAGATGCAACATGAGGGCTCACCTGGTGTGGTCATCTCAATTCCTGATGAACAGTTTTCCAGAAGTTCATCAAGCCGAGAAACTCCAGAGCTAGAAGAAAGGCCTGTGCCTGGCAAGAGCCCTCGGGGGGCAAATAGGTCAGTTCGATGGGAGGAGCAGTTCATGCAGCGATGGGCTAGTTTAGGCCGTAACTGGGATGGCACGCTGGAGAGAATCTCAGCATTGTCATTAGTCAAGTTTGCTTCACTCCTAATTGAAGTCGTTTCAAAGCTTAATTTTGTTGTTGAAAGTGTAGAAGAACTAAGTGAACAGGCTAGATTCAAAGAGATAGATTCTGAGTAGGTTCAGACTGGCACACTAGGTGCCCAGATTGTGATAAGAGGCTTGAGTGAGTCATCTTGCCAGCCCCCAAAGACTAGAGGTTAGGCAAAGGCAATCGCTGGTGAGCCCTGCTATGTCAAGGGTAAGATACAATAAACCTGGCAAAAGCTCAACAAAGCAGGGGTGGTAAGTGCCTCAATCTGTTGTGCCTTAACCATATAATTACGTTATTGCAAGTGTGTGGTAAGTCTGCCACACTGTTGCAAGTCTTGATATGTTTCTGATAGCTGCCATCAAATTCTTGACTCTGGGGTTGGGGCTGGTCAAGAAAGACTACTTTTGAAGCCTGGGAGTCTTGGGAGGACAAAAACTTAATGCGGATACTGGCTTCACATGCTTCCTCAATTGCTGAAGTGAAGCTGATCAAGGAGTTTTCCATGATGTTCATCATCAGTGTAAGTTTTTTCCCCTGTGATTTTTGGTTGGGTGGGTGCTGGATTCTTTCATGCCAGGAACATAAAAGAAATGAAATTCAATGCTTCAAATTGTTTAAAAGGAGAAGATATTGCTTGAATGGAATAGCACTGCTAACTTTCATTTCATCAGCAATATGTTGGTTTTTCTCCTTCAAAAGTTTGTGAGTTATTCTTAGGACACCAACCTGGCCAGAGTGAACCAACAGCCACCAGTGCACTATCAAGTGTGAAGCCTGTTATGACTCTGCTGTGGATGAATCCCATCCGTATTGATGTTGGGTTTCACCGTGGTAACCTATTATGTGCAAAGGATAGATCATTTAAGTAGGGGATAATAGAATGTTTACTCGGTAAGTGGACGCACACGTAGATGGTTGGTACCTACATAGATAAAGACTAGTGGATTCTTAGTAGGTAGGTAGCTAAAACAGAAACTGAGCTAAGCACTCCGGAGCTTGGAGCCCAAGGGAAAAATTGTTTTGTGTCCAGCCACCCACTATCCACCCTTATGGTGCAACAGTGGCTTGTCGGTTCACTCTGGCCCACCATGCACCTAGCTTGTCATGTCCTTTAGATGTTGTTGTGGGAGTTTGGGAAGCCCACCATGCACCTAGCTTGTCATGTCCTTTAGATGTTGTTGTGGGAGTTTGGGAAGTACTGCAGCCAACAGTTTCCTTGAGAACGCTACCAGTGTGGGTTTGGTTGCTTCTTGACTTCCACCCATATTTTATCTCCGCATGGTGGTCACTTAAAATGTGAAAGTGAAAATTTTGGCCCCTCTAAATTTAGAGGTGAAGAAATCTGGCTGCACTTGGAATTTTAGTTTTTTTCTTTTGGCTAATCTTCTTTTGCATTTGGAGTTTTAAGGTGATGTGTAAAATTATTTTTATTTGTTGGAATTTGACAACTACTTGTTCCAAACCCTAAAGTTTAGGGCACGTGAGGCAACACTATGAAATGCATTTTGCACACATAATGCAAATTGCAAGCACACTTAAACAAAAAGCACCATATGAACATGCACTAGCAAACGCAAGCATTTTTGGAGGAATTGAACCCTTAGAACTAGCCATTTTAGCACAAATGATTTACAAAATCAACCCAAGTTAGAAACAATTACAACTTCAAGAAGACATGCGAAAACAAAAGGTTTCCACCCCATGCACCAACTAGGTTTTCTTGGAGCAAAATGTTGCTTTTAATCACCTCAACGTGTTTTGGAAAAGACTTCACAATTTGGCTACTACTAGGGCTACAACTAGTAGTAGGGATAGACAATACCAAGAACATCTCATGAACTAAAAACCTTATTTTTAGTTTTTGAATCAAAATTTTTTAACCCTAGCCAAAACACCCACAAAAGCACATAATTGCATTAAAAACAAATCTAAATAATAAACTAAAATGCAAGAATGATGGAAACCTTGTTTCAATTCTTGAATCAATTTTTTTGCAACCCTTGCTTTACAAAACATATAATTACAAAAATAAAATAATATAGAAAGGAAAGTTCCAAGGATTTACTTCTGGAAAAGGTTTTTCAATAGTGATTCAACACCAACAAATACATCTTCAATGACAAAGGCATGCATCATGGTCTCCAAATCACAATGCATTACCCATATATATGTTGGTCATTTATCTCAAAGGTCAAATGTTTAAACTCTAGCATTTAAATCAAGTATCCATTGCATCTAAATGTTTTCATGCTTGTACTCAAGCAATGACTTGAAGGCCCATAAAGTGACTATAGTAAAATTGAAAGTTTATTCACAATACATGTTGTACAAATCACTTTCATAGACTATATTGATAGTAGCCACAAGGTCACATGCCAACACATTTGTGCAAACTTAATGAAAGCATGTGCATGCATAGATTCTAGCAAAGGTAATATACAAGCAAATTTCAACAAAATCTAGAGGTCACACATATGTCCATAATTCAGTTTTGCTTATTGGTTTGTAAGGCTATCTAACACCATCTTCACCAACAATGTTATGTAATATGTCATCACTTTTTTTGTAGGGCTCAACATCACAATCCACTTCGTTTTCACATTTTGGAGAATCTTGTTCCCCTTTGTCCCCAAGATCTCAACAAGTTTTGTAAACTCTACATGTATCTTAAGTGAATGAACAAAGTAACTATGTAGGGTTCCTAACAAATTCTCAAAGTGTATCACCAAAAACAAACCTAATAAGGTGATAAGGTTTACAATGCCAAATTTGTGTGATGGGCCATAAAATGGATCCTTACAGAATTAGGAACATAGTTGCCACAAATTTAATTTGTAACACCAATCCTTGTACCTTGAAAGACTTTAATGCCATATGTTCGAAAACATATGAACTTTTGGGTAACTTGGTCTTGTGGCAAGCCACCACCTATTATCAACACTTCCATAATCACTTTAATTAGGGTATCACTCTTTAATCTTGTAACCATCCAATCCAAATATATGAAAATGGGAATCCTTACGTAGTTTTCCACCACATAATATTGGATAAACAATCATAATTGGTTGTCAAATATAAATACCTTGTCATAATTTAAAACAATGTAATGTGCAGCTTGAACTACCACTTTGTTGCCCCCATCATCACTTGGTGCATGAATTCTACCATGGTCGAACTTGAGATGAATTCAAGTGTTTTTTTGTTGTTTTCTTAACATTGCCAAGAATTCAAACAATGGTTTCAATGATTTATATCCTAGCATCAAACAAACTTGTTATAACAAATGAAGGACAATGGCAAATTGAACAACTTTTTTACTTTTTTTCCTGCCACCCCATGTCCCAATTATGCACTAATATTCTCCTAGTTGAAGGAAGTAAACATTTTCTAGTTCTTGGCATGCTTTCAAACTTTGGAGTATTATACATCAATGACCAATCATCACCATTATTTTTCCTTTGCCTATTTCTTAATCCTACTTTTTTTTATGACTAATGTTAGAAGTGGGTGCCCTCTTATTTCCCTATCTATGGTCAACATTTTTTGCAACTACAAAAGACATCCATTATTTGCATTGTGTAGGACTTTCATTTCTCTCTATTATTATGGGAAGTTTAATGTAGTGTAAAAACCCAAGTTGGGAGCATTCCCAAAATAGAATAGGTAGAATGAAATGTTAGTTGAATCCAATCCTTCATTTTGAGGAATGTCTTCCACAAATGGGTTTTATTGATAAAAAAACATGAGTTGAATGTTCTCGTGAACCTAAACATATGTAGATCACGATGCATAGGAGGGGAGAGTTCTTAGTTCTTATACCTACTCTTGAAAGTGGGAGGGAGATCATATAAGTAGGCATGATTTCCCAACCATTCTTGAGTAGGTGTAGGAACCTTTTCTTTTTAGGAAGGACATTCATGGATATAAGATGCCCTTTGACTTTCTAAAAAACTTCATCAAGTGTTTTACAATCGTAGTATTGTGTAAGGATTTCAAAATAACAAATATAATTTAAGAAATCAATAATAATTGCAATTGCTAAAGGAAAAGATTGTAATAGGGGATTTTTTTCCAATTTTTTGATAAATGAAAATTTGGTGAACTTTTCCAAAAAATTAGTAAAATTAGTTGAATTTACATTTTTTTTTAAATTCCAAAAAATCCCCTATTTTTCTATCAAAAAAATCATTTAAAAAATCATGGATTGGATTAATTTTGGAGGTTTAATGAACTCACCAAGAAACTTGTTAACTCTAGAAGAATTTGGAAATTAAAAAAAACAACTAGAATGAGAGATTTCATTTTAAAAATTGTGAATAAAACATTTTGCACTTTATTTGTTTTTACTTACTAGGGACCACATTCTCAACAAAAATATGTAAACATCAATTGCCTCCATTACAACTCCTTTTCCACCATTTAGAACTTGCATAAAATTAGTATGGTATAAGAAGATGAGGCTCGTCACTTTTTCATGGAAACTCACTAATGACTAAACACTAGATTTGTTTTTCTTTATTTTGGTTTTCAAACATGTTTTTGAAGATAGTGATGGATGACCATTATCCACTATGGATAAAAAGTAAATGATGATGGATGAATTTCCATCAATTCGATGAAATGTGAACTATAATGAATGAACTTCATCCATGCATGATAACATAAAAATGATTTATCCTATTCTTATAGTTAATGCTAATTTCTCGGTATTTTTTTAATGCCATTTGTTGAAGTAAGTTATGGGATGTCATTCATGATATCTATTGATATCTTTTTGAAACTTGTGTTGTTTTTCTTTTCCTAACTTGTTACCACAAAGTGCTCATACTAGATGTGGGTGAAAACACACTACAAAGGGGCCAACATTGTTGTCACATTATAGTATTTTCATGGGTACCATGATTGAATTTCAACCATGTCATTATTATGAAAAAAATTCACAATATTTTTACCTAATATGATAAGTTAAGACCCAAAAAGTCAAATGCCAAAAAAAATACACTTTTAAATTTCATGTTCAATCAATCAATTGTGGTGCAAAGGAAATTTGTCATGATTATGTTAAAATATATTTGTGCCAAAAACATGTATGTCATAACATATTTTTAAATGAAAATTTGATTGAATTTATGTTCAATCAATCAATTGTGGTGCAAAGGAAATTTCACATTTTGGAATAAACAATAAAGATTATATGGCTATATAATCCTTTTGTTGTTGTGTATATACTTTAGACCATTTTGGTACCCAAAATGAAACATATTTGTTGGACACTTAAAACCATGCATTCTATTACTTGTGATTGAAAGTTCCTATAATAATATATATTCCCATCTAAATGTTAGGTTTATTACTTTTTTTTTTTGGGTCATGTATCCATCCAATTTGTTTTTTTCCAAATTAATTCTTAAATCCTTTCCTTTTTCACACCTCCATCCTCACCAAATACATGCATGTTTTCTTTTAGACAACATTAAACCAATAACCGATTTCTGTACTATCATGTTTGATGGGATTGAATGACTTTCATATGTCAAGTTATGTGTTTCATGTTAATTTATTTAATGCCATTGATGTGTACAAAGTGAATGAATGTGACATTGTTTTGTAGGTGTTCACAAATTTCCAATACACCCTCCTTTTTTGTCACAATGTGACATAATAGCCTTCAATTTCAATTCATAAAGACAAGGTGTGTGATATCTCTATCCAAAGCCTAGTTAGTTTAATCTTTCAAAAAAATCTAAAATCCAAGGTCTTTTTTATGAGTCCTTAGGGGCAAACTTGGATAATCTTAATGGCCTAGTTATCACAAATTTTTCATAAAATGGCCCACCTTTGAAAAAGATGCAATTGGTATTCAATGGAAATATCAAAAATTAACATAAGTAAATTGTGAACATAATTTCTCTTTTTTTTTTAGGAAGGGAAGAGTGTATTCCAAAAAATTAGTAGTAGTAGTTGTGAAATGTTAGGTGAAGGCACATTTGTCTTGTGTAAATCTCCCAATGTGATTATGAAAGTGTGTAGCACCTAACGAAAGTAATGTGATGGAGGGTGAATATGCACAAAATGATGTGGTCTCTTTGAATGTCATGATTTTAGGATTTGAATTTCCTTTGCCTTCCTTGAGTTCATCATGCTTTTGAAAGAATTCAACATTGGTGAATGAGAGACAAAAAAGTTGTGACACAAGGACAATAAACCAAGCATGACTGAAAGTCTCTTCACCCATAAATCTATTACCTCCTTAAAAGGGGAAACTTTTACTTGCTTTCCCAATACTTGAAAGCCTCAAAAATCATACAACTTTGGATGATTATTTTAATTTTGGATTTGGATGTTGCAAAAAGGTTCATGATATTCATTATTGAGCCTAACATTTCCACACAACTTGAATGAAATAATAAAATGGGTAGTAATATATAACATCTCTTATTACAAATTTACATATTACATGATACCCATGACTCAATTCACATGTTCATGTGAATTGAGTAACAACATTGAGACTATGTAAAGCACAAATGATAACAAAGTAACAATCCAAGATATCCAATAAAGGTGACAACATATTGCAACCAATGTTTTTTTTGTGGCAAATTTTTGCCACTTGGCGACAAAAAAAAAAGGGAATTTTGGGATTTTTTTTTTAAAAATTGTCATATCTTGAGGAAAAAAAAGCTAAAAGTCGATAGATTTAGACAATGTGTTGTTGTAGGTCACCAAAGTTAGGTAGGATTCCAAAAAAAGATCTACTTGTCCACCAAGATAGTTGCCATTTACTACTAATTAATGCTAAGGATCTTAGCTAGTGCACCTACTTGAAAAATTTGAAAAAAAAAAAACTTTGATTGTAACCCAATGCACAATATAGTCACAAGCCTTTGTCATTATGTCCTCCATCTTGCAAAACACCCAATTGACTTAATGTTATCCTTCTTGGTTTGGCTTGTTTCCTTAACTAACATTCATGCTCTTCCTTGAAAACTTACAAAGCAACCTTTCATAAGGTACCAATCTATCTCTTTGTGCTACAAAATCTGAATAACTAAACATTAAGGAAAAAACATAAAAGGAAAGTCACATGTAGCAAAGCAAAAACACCATAATTGACAACAATCATATGGTGGTTGGACTAATCTTTGGTTAAGTATCAAATTGGCATGACATATGCATGGCAGGGAAATGCATTGGGGCAAAGGGTGTACAAATTGCACATGAGACTTTCCAATCAACAGAAGGAGGCAAACAAAATAACCAGTTGGTCCCTTTTGGGACTCGGAGTGGAGGTAGGCCTAGCACCCAATATTATGAAGGGTATTAGTATTTTTCTCTTTTCAATTGTTTGGTTCATTTTTAAATTTTTTTTCTAACATGTAAATTGGATGTACAATGCATGGTCA
>Ga0116229_10011078_pt1 | contig 13391 bp, 7 predicted proteins | sample S1TSphgellanicum_3_FD_87313 | JGI IMG/M metagenome (GOLD analysis project Ga0116229, IMG submission 87313) | Host-associated microbial communities from peat moss isolated from Minnesota, USA - S1T2_Fc - Sphagnum magellanicum MG | ecosystem: Host-associated > Plants > Peat moss > Unclassified...
ACTCACACGGGCCTGCACACAACCCACACAAAGTGGTTAGTGCATAGTTGGAGCACCTTTGGTGCTAGGACGAACCATGGGCAACACGGACACACAAGACTCACCACGGCCCGGACTTGGGGGAAGCCATTACCTTCCCCCTTATAGTATACTCTGTGGCTGGCCACAGAGCCTACATCCAAATGGCTTTTCTTTCCTGGGACTCCCGAGTGGGAGTCCCGAAATCCCGCTAGCTGGGAGTCCTGCGACTTTGGAGCCCCATAACTTTGCGAGAAGACCTCCGATCGAGGTGTGATCTAAAGCAAAGTTGTAGCTCTCGTCGAGAGCTTTCTAACGATATGTGGCACGACACCCTGCAGTTAAGTAAATCGGGTCGATTCCTGATTTTTTCTGGTTGGGAATCAAATTGGCAGTTTGACTTTCGGCCTTTCTTTTGACCATAACTTGTGTTTCAGATATTTGAATGAGCAATGCGAGCCCATTTTAGACATCTACGTTTCAAGAGCTTTTCAATGATATAAAGAACGTCACAAGACATTGAGTTTTGACCCTTCAAATTGCTCTCTGAAGTTTCGAGAGTCCACCGGGACTCCATCTCCCAAAGTGGGAGTTGCCTTGGGGATGTGAGTGTTCACTCCTTCACACTCCCTCACACTTTCTTACACTCTCGGGAGTATGTGATGTGACTCCCCGGCTTCCTCTTGGCCCGCACCCTTGCAATGCTTTTGCCTTAACTCCCGGGTTTTTTTCTTCTTGTTTTGACTCCTGGGCTTCTTTCCTCTTGCTTTGACTCCCGGGCTTCCTCTTGGCTCACACCCTTGCAAGTCCCTTTGCCTTGGTCACGAGCCCAAGACTAGGGTTGCGACAAACATGATGTCACATGAGGCAATCTTTACATCTCTCCCCTAGATCTCAAAGAAGGACATATATTAAAAATTCAATTCAGTCTACACATGTTTTACTGTTTATAATTTTACATCCGTTTGGGACCAGAGTGTCCATTAGATGAAAGGTAGATCATGGAGGACAGATTTTCCTCTGGATGAATATGTCTATTTATAACTTGATGATTTCTACTTGAATTTATATTTAATATTCAATAATGATTTTTTTCAATAATTTATTAATTATTAAGTAATATGAAATTTAATTAATTATTATGAATTATAAATAATTTTGATTCATTAGTTCATTAATTAATTAAAATAAATAATAATTTAAAAAAATCAGATTGTTAAGTGATTTATTATGTGAATTTAGATAATTAATCATTTGATAAATTATTTGAAGTCAAATAAATAATTATTTGAAATAACTAAAAAATAGATTGAATAATTTAAATATATTTTTATTTCATTAGTTAAAATTGTTCATTTTCTGATATTAATTACCATGATTCAATAACTCACTAATTATAATTATTTGAATTGGACAAATTAATTTAAATAACTAGATAATTGATTAATTAGTTCAAGTAATCAATCCAAATAATTAATTATCATATATTTAATTCAAAAACTTAAGTTTCAAATAGTTATTTTTCACAAAATTAGATAAATTATTTTGATAATTACTTATTTGAACAAAATAATTAATTCAAATCACTATTTCAAACAATTTAATATTTAATTCACATATTTAATTATCATATAATTTTTAATATTTAATTGTATAACTTACATAATGAAAAACAAACACAAAACATGTGTGAATTTTTTTCTATAGTTGCAACTAAAAAACAATTAAAATTTTTAATCTATATGTTTTGTTTTTGAATCCCATGGTACACACTATATAAAGAAGGCGCATTATCTTATGTTCCCACATTAAAACACATGTGCCATTTTGGGATGAATTAAAAAAGGCTTAACCTTATAGGCAAAACATAAATTTTTTAAAAAAAAATTCATAGCTATTTTTAGTTCGCTTAGTCTTGTGTCTTTTTACTTAATTACCTACTTAAATAAGTAAATAGGTCTTATTTTTCTACCTATTTACATAGGTAGGTAAGTAGGTTTTAAATAAGTACATAGGTATGTAGGTTTTAAGACCTACCAACCTAGTTAACTATGGTTAGGCACAACCTACCTAGTTGCTAAAATATATTTTTATTTTTATTTATTTATCCCAAAATATAATTAATATCCCATTTGGCAATTTTTGTTGTGTTAAGTGTCATAATCTTGAACCATCCATTAACAATCATAATGGACGATAATGATCAATATTTCATAAATAAAATTAAGTTTTAATGTTTAAAATTTTCATAGTGCAATGTGTTAAATTTTAATGGATGGATGTCAATTAAATTACACATATAGTTACAACTTGTTTTTTGCAACTACTAATTAATAATGTTAACAAGTACAAGTTGAGGGTGAAATTATAATCGAATGTGTATGCCATGTGCTAACACCATAACAATAATCACTACTTGCCAATTTAGTTGAAAATTGATGCATTAATTTAGTCAAAGGATGTTGTCAATTACATTTGACTTCTGAATGAACTTCATTTGCTAATTAGGCATGACATCAACCAAAATTATAATTACAATTTCAATTAGGATGTAACTATGTAAGTTGAACATTTGGACTATGTTGTAACTATGTAAATTGAACATTTGGTCAATTGTTTGATAATACGTGGCACACTCACAATGTTGACACATGGCACATTCACAAAATTTGAAGTTAACAAATAAATAAATGACACATGGCATGTTCGTAAAGTTTGGGGTCAAGGTGCAATCACATTAACAAGAGCCACAATAATGTAATGTGTGTTTAGTTTTTCACTTTAAAAAATAATAATTTAATTTGATGTTGAAATAATTATATATATATATAAGGTTCATAATATATCATTATAAGATGTGTTTTTTTAGCACAAAAAGGATTTATAAATAGACTTCCAAACTTTTGAAAATTATATATATTTTGAAATCTTTTACAAAATGTTGCCAGAATAATATAAATTTAAAAATATATATATTTGAATTTTTTTGAAGAATTTATAAAAATATTTCAAAAACAATTCCTCCAAAAACATGTAGGTGTGATTAATGTTATCATGTTTGCACTCGTCAACAAATAGTTAAATAACATGTGGCACATTGACATTAATAAGTTAAGCCTCATGGTACATAAACATAAGTTAGGTTCAAACCTAGGCACCTAGGCTAAACTTAAACATAAGGCATTTAACTTAGGCTTAAATTAAAGCTAAATTTAAACATTTATATTAAGCCTATACATGTGCCACATGGCAATTAATAAATAAAATCCTATTTCATTTGGTTTGGCCTTCAGGGTTGAACCTCTTTAATTGGTTCATCTCAAATGGTTGTTACATTTTCATGTTTATTGTGTTCTTCAACAATCGTAGTGCACTCTTTTATATAATTTGGATTTATGGAATGGAAGCTAAACACTACGAAGTAAAAATTTTAGTTGTAACTTGGTTGTAATTTAATTACAACATAAATAGTTGTAATCTAATTATACAAGTTAGCCTAAGCTTAGTTAGGCTTAAACTTAAATTAATAATATACTTAGCATAGGTTTAACTACTTATTTTAATTATTTGTAATAATTATTCATCAACTATTTTCAATCATATATTTATATATTTATATAATTAAACAATTATACATATTATCATCATTTACTAAATAATATGGTGATTCCTTAAATTTTTTAGAAATCAAAAATTAAATTTACTTATTTATTAAATAATTAATTACTACTGACTATTTTTAAAAATTCCAAATTCATTATAACTTTTTATTAGCATTTCATAAAACAAAGAATCAACTAAAATATAAATCTTCAATAATTATTTTAAACTTGATATAATAATAATAATAATAATAATTATTATTATTATTATTATTATTATAATGTAATGATAATTAATAATTGGTTATAAAAACAAAAATAAAATTAATAATCAAATTGTAGCTAGTAGTTAGGTTAGGCTAGTTATTTAATTATCATTATTCATATTTTTATCTAACTTGTTGGAACTATTGTGAATTAATCTAATAAATATTAAATCAAAATACAGAAAATATATATTTCAAAAATAGTGTTAAATAAAAATAATTTATTAAGTAACATTACTAATTATTCTAATCATTATTATAATTTAATCATAAATAACCAAATAAATAATAAAAATACTGCTAATAAAACAAAAAAATGGAAAAAATATTGGAATTTATGCGGCATTAGAACAAAAAATTAAGTTCTAGAAAACACCAATTATGTATCATTACATGATATGTTGTAAAGTAAAAATGAATCTACATGGAAATAATAAATTACACATGTATTGAACATATTCCCAAAAAATATTAATTAAGTATCATTACTTGATATGTTGGAAACTAAAATAGAATCTACATTAAAATAATAAATTATGCATGTATTGAACATACACATTATTAAGTTGATTTATATTTGAAAATTTCCTTAAATTTTATTTTGAAATTAAAGTGTAATATTTATATGCATAAAAAAATTCATCACACATAACCATTCAATATGTGAACAAAAACAAAATGTATTTCATTAGTTAATTATTTTTATCATTATTTTATAAATATATTAAGACATTATATGTATAAAAATGAATAAATATTAAAGTTCCACAAATTATTAATTACTTTTCATTACTATTATTTTTTGTAAACTAACGTTTGATTTACAAAAATAAATAATTACATATATTGAAAATTCATTATTACAAATTCATATTTCCGAATTTTCTTAAATTTTAGTTTAAAATTAAATTTCAATATGTATATGCACAAAACAATATTTGCATTATACATAACCATTCATTTACACAAATAGAATTTACATGTAGTTTAATGTTGAATGAAATTTTATTGCAATTTAAAGCAATTAATCAGATATCATGTTTATAAAAATGAATAAACATTAAAGTTCCACAAAAGTATTAATTATGTATCATTTTTTGATGTGTTGTAAACCAAAATTCAGTCTAAATATAAACAATAATTAAATGTACTAAAACATGCACATTATTACAAACTTATATTTTAAAATTTCTTCGGATTTTATTTTAAAATCAAAGTTTACTATTTATATGCACAAAAAATTATTTGCATCGTACATAACCATTCATTTTATACAAAAAAACATTTACACATAATTTCATCTATTTATGAGAGTATATAGTTTGTTTTGGTTTGTTTTATCATGTTGAGATTTCCCAACCCAAATTGTTTCATATAATGTTATTGATATTTTTGAAAATTTAACAATGAGTAGCGGTGCAGTAACTTGGGTTGAGAATTTTTGAAATTATGATGCAAAGGTTATTGATTATTGAACCATTTTATTCACTACATCAAAACATAACATAGCTCGACTAAATAACTAGGCAAAAATAAAGGTTAAAAATTTTAGATAGACCTTAAGTGCGCCTACATAAAAATGTTAGGTCCCAACTAACCCCTAAATATAAGCTTAGGTGGATTTAAATTCTTCCTAATAAGTGGCCTTGAGATAGGTTTACATACATATTTTAATATGAATTAATTTAATTTAATTTAGTTTAATCCAATCCTAGCATAACCTAATTTAACCTCCTTAAGGCTAATTTGCCCCAAGTAGCCTAATTTATTTTAAATAACCTTATTTACTTTAATTAATCATATTTCAGTTTAATGTACCATACATTAACATATGTAATTTAAAATTTAATTTGATTTAACCAAGTGTACCAACTTCAACAATCTTTAGATTTCACCAAGTTTACCTAGCCAAACTTAGATTAATTAACTGAATTTAGCCTAATTTTAGCCTTAATTCAAACAAATTACCTTTTAAAACCTCATTTAACAAATTTAAACCAAGTTTAACCAAATTTATTTAGATATAGCCAAGTTTAACTAGGTTTAACCTAAGTGGCTTAACATAACTTGATTTCACCAAATTTAACTTAAGTATCCAAGTTTAACCTAATTTATCAAAATTTAGCTAAATAGATAAGTCATTTTGACTAGAAGAATTTTAAGTTTAACCAAATTTACTCAATTTGAGGAATAATTAAACAAATTTAATTAAAAAGTTTCTAAGTTTAGCCAAATTTAGCCAAAATCATTTAGTTTAGTTAAATTTATATTCGCTTAACCAAGCTTCAAAAAGCTTCACCCAAGTTTATCAAAATATAAGAAAATTTATCTTAGTTTAACCAAAATAGCATAGTTTAGTTTGTTGAATATAGTAAATTTAGAAAAAATTTATCAGATTTATCCATGGGTCTAGGGTTAATAAATTTACAACATATTAAATTCATAAAATAACCTTTTAAAAAAATTGAATATAATTTACACAATTTAAAATTGTGATTTTACCAGAAATTTTTGTTATATTATGGATATAAAATATTTCAATATATATTTGTATACATATTAAATGTGTAGATTTTCGTTAATATACAATTATAATGTTATATTGAGTGGTTGGACTCTAAAAAGATGATATAATTAATTTGTAATTTTTTTTTGTAAATATAAATTACATTATATTATAATCATCACGAATTTCATTAATTAATTATTTAAAATAAATACATAATATATGATTATTAAATTAAATGATATACTGAAAATTAAATATTCATATATAAAGTATAAATATTGAGAATATATGTATATTATAATATATGTATACATATTAATATTCACATATATGTATATGTAGATTAATAATTTAAGTGTAAAATTATGTTATGTGTATATAGTATGGTACAATATATATACAAATATATTTATATTAATAATATTATAGTGTATTCATATTTCAGAGTTTTAAAATAAATTAAAAATATTCTAGGTTTTATACTTAAATTATACATCTATTTATTAAAGTCTGTCATGTATTGAAACATAACAGAGATTTTTAAAATTTTGAAATTCAAAAGTGATTTTCTAGGTTCAAAATTTGTTGTTTGGATTTTTAGTTGGTGCATGTATGTAGATTATGGTTGAAAATTTAATAATCTATATTCCAATTTTCATTTAAGTAAGTATGGAAAGAGAAATTATATTTTTAACTTTGTGTGTTTTTACAGTCACACATTGAAAGATGATAAATCTTATATGTGAATACATTGTTTCACATCTAATCCGCTAGGTGGATAACAAAAGTTGTTGTCAACATTGGGGTATGTTGATGGGTTGTATATATAATGAATGTGCAACATTGATATGGTATTATATGTTTTTATATTATTTGTATACAAACTGTACATATATGATATATTAATGATTCAAAATTATATTAAATGAATAACTTTTTAATATAATCAATATTCAAATATTAATAGGAAATTATAAATATTATATTATATTATATACATAAATATATACTATATATAATATATAAATAATACTTTGTAATCTTGTAGTCATTAGTGGCATATATGATTATAAACCTAGTCATGGATGTAATCATATATCCATCTTTTGCATGTAGTGATTTGTAAATATTAATAAAATCATAAATAAGAATTGTACTCAAATCCAAAGGTGTACTTGGTGTTGTTGAAAAAAAGTTGCTGAATTAGATTTAATGAAATTTATTTCATAATTTTCATACTTAAGGTGTGGAAGATATTGAATTTTGTTATTGAAAATTCAAACAAATTACAAAAAAATGGGTTTAGAAGGGGAAATGAGTTGAGTGTGTTCACACTTGGGGCCAACAACACATGTTATGTTATCTATCCATGAACGAAGGTAATTTCTTTTGTTTTGTCTTAATGATATATTCCAAACCATGATGTTTTAGGTTATGCTATGAAATTTATCATTGGAAAGTTTTCAATGAGTAGGGGTGCACTGACTTGGTTTAGAATGTTCAAAATTACGGTGTGGAATTTTTTTTATTATTAAATCATTTTTTTGTTGATTTTTATAAAAAAAAACCAAGATTAAAAATTATATTCAAATTTGGAAGCACAAAAGGAAGTCATGATAGTTACACAAAGGCAAGAAGTACTAACATGAAATGAAGCACAACAATGGTGTGAAGGAGCAAGTACCTTAACAATAATGTGCAACAATAATGCAAAGGCAAGAAACAACAACATGAACATAAATAACAGTGTGAAAGCAAAAAACAATTATAACACATAAGCAAAAAATGACTCAAAGGCAAGTAATAGCAACATAACAAGAAGCACAACAATGATGTGAAAGAGAAATTACTTGAATAATAACGTGCAACAATAGTACAAAGGTACAAAGGCAAGAAGTGATTGCACAAAAGGAAGTAGCAACATGAAAAAATTGCAACTTGATCAAAACCAAAAAGTAGCCCACTAGCAAGCATGGAATTAAAAATGATAACTTTCATCACATATAAATGATTGGCATCAACGATCCACCCATAATCACATACTCTATTAGCTTTGCAAGCCAACAAATATCATCAAATGAGAAATCAACTATGTTGAGCATAAGCTTAGCACACTTTATTAACGATTTAGTCTTATGTGACATTTGGGAATTTCTACCCTTTCAATAAGATGTTAAAAGAAGTTACACATGAGTGTCCAAGCTTAGAAAGTTAATAATTTAACGTTGATTGTAACTAAGATTGCCTATACAATTATATCTACTTAAATGACCATTTCCTCAAACCATTCTTAAAGCATCCTTGTCATTTAGTAGATCTAAGTAATCCATGACCGCTTTTGCATTCATTAGGGATTTTGGCAAGCACCATATATGTGAGGTTGTGTATATGCCCTCTTTCATGGAAGATGGAAAACTCTTTAATTTAGGTTTAAAAATGAGGTTATATATTATGTTTGTATGGTGATGTGATCTTATATGTGAAACTACTAAGGATATTACACACATTTATTCATACATTTGTCGCTCATCTCCAATTGCACTTTGAGTCATGTTCTATTTATGTTAAAAATTAAAACTATTTACACTCCCAAAGGAAGTAATGCGTTAAATCTTTTTTTTAAAAATCTTTTCCACATACTTCAAAAACAAATCATTAACAAATAATATGATGCTAAAATGAAATATCATTTTAACATACCTATTATATGTGTTTGACTCCCCTTAGCCTTATAAATTGATAGCAAAATTTAGCAATGTGTTCAACTTTCATATCACATTTTAGTGATATGTTTCAAATATATGTACATGTGAGAGGTTTGATATGTTTTGTTTCCATGATTCAAGTGGACATAACCCTCAAGTTGTGCCATGTAGATCAAGGTTGTTGCTAAAGTTAAAAGAGTCATTAACATGAATGTAATAATATGTACAACATGTCAGATTACCTTCAAGTAGTGATGATAATGTTTTAGTATACAGGGCCCTTCACTTTCATAGATTCCTCTCATAATTTGTGCAGACCTGCCAAAATGTTTTTAGTTTATTTAGACAGCATGTTCTACACCAAAATTTGACTTCTGAGAAATCACAGTCCATTCTATTTTATGGAGTTAGCTTAACTCTGATTTTCTAGCAAGATGTGATCTTTCTGCTTTTGAAGGTTATCTTCCTTTCTTTCACAAATTTCAGCAGGTTTTGTTACATGGGGGTTAAGGTCTCAGTTGAGGGCAATACCAGAAGTGGGTCTATACTCGGTTACCACCTTGTGTGGTCCCTTCTTCTGGTGAAATACCCTCTTCAAGCCTTTACCTTGCACTTAAGCCAATGCCACATAATTTGACGGGTCAAACTGACTGAAGACTAGAATGATAAACCCCAAACAGAACACATGTAAATCATAGAAGCCAACTATGATTCTATTGAAGCTCTGACAAACACACCATTCTACAGTATAACAGATTTTATCAACTCTTTCCAAAGTGACATTACATTTGAGTTCTTAACTCGGCTTTTACAGTCACATTACAGAGCTTTATTTTATTCAGGTTCTGTCCACATAGCTGCAGAACAACAACAACTAGTACTGTACTAAACGCTTATGTACCAACTAGTACATTATGCAGTAGATGATGATGCACTTGGGAAAGTTGCATTCTATCTGCTAGCTAGCTTTTAGTAGTAGCTGGTTATACCCATTTACATGACATTTTGCAACAAGCAGCAGGTTGCTACAAGTCTTTAAAAGAAACTATGCTTCTTCTCCCCACTAGCTTCTTCATCTTTTTTCTTCTCATGGTGCTTGTAACCCTATAACATCCCACCCAGATTGCCAGCCCCAACAACCCAAACAAAGATTAGACTTTTGGGGAAAAAGATTGAAATCTACTTATACACTAACCCAATCAAGGATTAGATTTTTTGGGGAAAAAAAAAGATTCAAATCTACAATACTAAGGTTCCCAAAGAGATTGATGCCTAATTTCCTTTCTCTGTACCAACTTAACAGCAGGTGCTCGAACAACAATTTTGAATGCTGAAGAAAATTTGTCGGGACTTGGTGCATTTTGTGAAACTTTTTTGTACATATCTTACCTCGTAGCCAACAGCAGCCACACCAACCCCTGCTGCTAACTCCTCCTCGATTTTGTGTCTTCTATGCTTCTTTTCTTCTTCGGACAAGTTGGGATCCTGCTCAACCTCTTGCTGCAACCATCCACATGCTCAGATCAATTGCACAGTACACAAATATTATAAACTCTACATGTACGTCAACAATGCAAATCTCAAAAAGAGATCAGCTTGAACCGGTCGGACTGCAAAAGATCAAGTTGATGAAACCGCGTAACCATTTTCTCCTCAAATGCTCACTGGGCAGTGGACGGTAATTCCACTCAAATCACAAATAAGAAGAACCCGATTCTCCACGTACACTAAATTACTAAGATATCTCTTCAAAACCCCAGGTCTAAACATTTCTCTTTATACTCACATATATTGTCTCTTTTGAGTCCCCGTGAAAGAAAGACTACATTTCAAATTCGAGACTACATTGTGATGTTGAGAGTTCTTCAGACTAGTCTATTCGATTGTGCAGGTGATTGCATGATTCGAGACATGAAAGAGCAAAGAGATAAAATTTGATCAAGGGGGGGATGGAAAGAAGTAACAAATGGGTGATATCAAAACGATGAGAAAAGCAAGCAGCTGCAACAGAACGTACAAATCTCTGCTGTTTGATGGCATCCTGGCCGTATCCTCCGGCCTGTTGCTGGTCATATCCGCCTTGGCCGCCACCAACCAGGTTGGGATCCTGCTGCTGGTATCCTCCCTGTTGCTGGTCATATCCCCCTTGGCCGCCACCAACCAGGTTGGGATCCTGCTGCTGGTATCCTCCCTGGTCTCCTCCGTATCCTCCTCCGTATCCTCCCTGGTCTCCTCCGTATCCTCCCTGGGCACCATAATCAGCCATGTTTGCTTGTAAGAAGATGGGTGTGTATGTGTACACAACACTGAACTCTCAACTAAAGATTTCTTCTTCACTTGAATTCGGCAAACACAAACTAGACCAAGTTTTTGAAAACTTCACTACTGATCAGCAGCTGTTTGTTCTTCACAAGTACTTAAATGAGATTGCGTAATAGAAAAAATTGGAATGCTTGAGATGAGTGCAAGCTTCCTGAAATCGATCCCTCTTTATATCATCGTCGATTCCTGACTGCCGAGGCCCCCACTTTTCTACATGGGCGCCACGTCTTTGGCCAAAACCTGAGAGATCAGATCTGTTCGCCACCGCACCAGCACAACTGTAGTAAATTTTCTCGCTTGTTGAAATCATTGGATTCTAATTAGGCGGATGTGTGATCTCTCGGTTGGTGCAGCTTTGCAACCAAAATGAAAACTACCAGTTCAACTAAAAATCAGCAATTTACCAATTGCCATTTATTTCAAGTGTGAAACCAGAATGGGAACCATTGTAAAAAAAAAGTTAAAAACTGGAACTGTAGATTCTTCATTAAAAAGAAGAACCACCCAACACTGGAATTTACTTGGCAATGCGAGCTCCAACAAAAGGTTCAAACTCCAATGAACTTACACTAGTAACCCGACCCAACCCAAGAAGGATGGATGTGCTGCATTCAATTCCCCACCTCACAAGTACTTACAGAAGTCTTTACAGTACTTCCAGATGGTGTGTTTTTGTGTGCGAGTCAGAGCAAAGGGAGGGGGGTGGTTGGGCTTCTTGCCCTATCTTTTGGACACGAGTCCAATGCATGGAAAGGTGTTAGCCCAGTTGCCTGTTGCCACGGTTGAGGCTTGAGAGCAACCCCAAAAGGATTAGCAACTTTGCAGTGTCATCAGTCCTCAGCTGCTTCCCATCTGGCTGATCAGTTCAGATCAGCCTTTTTACTTTTCTCTAGGGAACTGGTGCAGAAGATATCCTTCAACAGATTCTTAAAGAACTTTTGTCACATTTTTATCACAAGCTCAAAACAGAGTTTGCCACATTTACATAAGTTCCCAAGGGAAGGGTTTCAGTGAAGTTTTTTTCTGCCAGATTTTCTATTGTTTTGAGAGTTTTCCAATTACTTGTTGCCATCAATGCTAAATCTTTTTTTGGGTTGATTGCCATTAATTCTCCATTGCCAAAATGACCCCCAAAAAAAGAGGCTGGTTCAAATCGTACTGCTAACAAAAATGTGGCTATTCAAATTGCTTACTTAACTAATTAGCTATCAAAATTTGTTGGGCTTCATACCATCATTTCTTTGAGACAACATGCATTTTGAAATTTGAATGCAAATGAGTTGTTTTTTCTCATGTACCCATTTGTCACAAATGTCAATGCTATGGAGTTTATTTATCTTAATGTTCATCCATGTACTTAATTTTTAGTTAAATTTTAGTTCATTTTCATTTAATTTATAGTTTATTTCAATTTGATTTTTAAGTCATTTTAATTAAGTCCGAATTAATTCTTAGTTAACTTTCAATCAACTTTGAGTTAAGTTCCAATTAAGTTTGAATTAATTCAAATTTAAGTCCTAATTAACATTAAAATAACTCTTAATTAAGTGCTAATTAACTTTAATTAACTCCCAATTGACTCATAATTAAATCTTAATTAACCTTCAGTTAAGTTTTTGTTAATTCATAATTGACCCTCAATTAATAATTTTTTTAATAATGATTTGTATGTTTTGTGCAACAAGTATAATTGAAGAGATGTTGAATAATCTTCTCTTCATAACAACTTACAACTAGCAAAATGGTACAAAAACATTGTCTATATTTGGAAAATATCTATTTATGTTATAAAATTAATGATATAAATGAATTTACATATATTTCAAAAATAAAATATAATTAATTATTTTCCTTTATGCCTTTTCAATTAATATATTTTTGTGCATTTCATAATTGACAATGATTTATGTTTTTGTTGTGTAGGAAAATGCAATTGACAACATGTTTGATGACCTAGATTTCAAAACAA
>Ga0116229_10011079_pt1 | contig 13391 bp, 12 predicted proteins | sample S1TSphgellanicum_3_FD_87313 | JGI IMG/M metagenome (GOLD analysis project Ga0116229, IMG submission 87313) | Host-associated microbial communities from peat moss isolated from Minnesota, USA - S1T2_Fc - Sphagnum magellanicum MG | ecosystem: Host-associated > Plants > Peat moss > Unclassified...
CGGTCACGCCGTAGCCGGTGACTTTTACCCAGCCCAACGCACCTGGACGGACAGCGGTCGAAGGACAACAAACCTGATCGTGGACACAGACTGCAACACTGATTGCGACGACTCGGGTGCCTTGGCTGTCGCGTGCGCGCTCGCCAATCAGGGCGAATGCAAGCTGCTTGGAGTCGAAGTGGACGTTACCGATCAAGACGTCGTGGATGCGGTGTCAGCCATCCTGAATTACTATGGAAGAGACAGCAGTGTCAAGGTCGGCAGGTATATGGGCTTTGGCTCTTATGAGCCGTCAGACTCCGCTCTCGTAACGGACCTAAAGAATAATTTCCCGCACAGCCAGACCGGATCGACCGCCCCGAACGCGGTCACACAGTACCGGAAAATCTTAGCCGCAGCGTCCTCAAGCTCTGTGACTATTGCCTGTATCGGTGTGGAGTCCAACATTGCGGGGCTGCTACGGAGCAGCGCAGACAAGATTAGCTCCATGACCGGGGCGCAGCTTGTTGCGGCGAAGGTCAATAGGATCATTGTCATGGGCGGCGTCTACAACGGTGCATGGACCGGCGAACCGAACAACGCGGAGTTTAACTTTTATACTGATCCCGCCGACGCTTCCTATATGTGTGCGAACTGGCCGAAAACGGTGCCAATGATTTTCGAGGGATTTGAAATCGGGAACGCCGTCACGAGCGGCGTTTATCTTTTTGGTGCGGCTACGTCTGATCCGGTCAGAGCTGCCTACAGAGATCTTGGCTATCTCAAGTCCGGTCGAAAATCTTGGGATCCAATCTGCGTCCTGACCGCAGTAAGAGGCCTATCGTGGAACGGAGTCACGTACCTTGCCTCATGTACGTCTGGGTCAAATAGCGTCAACGCGACCACCGGCGCCAACACGTTCACGCCCGGCACCGGAGAGCAATGGTACGTGGAGTCGCCAGGATCAACTTTGGCGCAAGTGCTCAATGCCTTGCAGGCGGAGCCAATAGCGAATAGTTTACCTGCCGCCGCAACTAGCGGTTGGGGGAGCTACAGTTCGTACTCGTCAATCGGTGAGAAGTAGATGATCGTGATCGTGGTGCTGCTGTCGAGGTCTTCGCCGTAGATCTTACGGAGTATGTTGATGACCTCGTCGATGGTTCGAAATTCGGGGTTTTCCCGCTGGATGTCGCGCGGTGAAAGCTCCGACAGGGCCTTAACTTCTACTTTGTCGAGAATCGCGCAGAAGAGCTTTTTCCGACGGGCATAGCGGGGGCCGGTGGTGACCCAAACGATCTGGCCAGTGCGGTACTTGTCGCGCTTGTCGCCCAACCGAACCGTCGCCGTCTTGCGACCGGTCTTTAAAACCTCTTCATACAGATCCGTGTAAAAGTTTAGTGCAATCATTAGGAGATTATAGCATGGAGTCGGTTAATGAGAGAATTTCACTAACCGACTACAAGAGTGTTACGCGGCGAACGCGACTTCTTCTGACGAGCCGGGTTCCGGATCGCCTTTTTTCGGTAGCGGTTCTTTATGCTGGCAGTCCTTATTGGAACACTTGATACCAATAATTCTGCCTCGGAAGCTGTTTTCAGTCAGCATTTGGCCGCACTCCGGGCAATCGCGTCCAATCGGCTTGCCCCACGAAACAAAGTCGCATGCCGGATAGTTTGCGCATCCATAGAATGTGATGCCCTTCTTCGATCTTTTCTGCACAATCTCGCCACCGTCCTTCGGGCAGGGAATCTCTACCTTTGCCGCCGGAGGGCGCGAGATATTCTTGCACTCGGGATAGCCGGAGCAACCGAGGAATGTTCCAAACCGTGACGACCGCTCGGCCATTGGACGCCCGCACTTGTCGCATATCTGGTCGGTCAGCTTTGGCTCGATCTTGACCCGCTCCATCTCGGAACCGGCCTTTTCCACTTCTTCGTGGAACGGGCCGTAGAACTGCTGCATCATCTTGATCCAGTCTTCGCTGCCCTCTTCAACACCATCGAGCTTCGATTCCATGCCAGCGGTAAACTTGACATCCAGCACATCCGGAAAGTGTTTGACCAGCAAATCGGTGACTGCTTTTCCGAGTTCGGTCGGATGGAACTTCTTCTCTTTCAAGTCGACGTAAAGACGCTCTTGGATTGTCGAAATAATAGCGGCATAGGTGCTTGGCCGACCGATTCCGAGCTCCTCCAACGCTTTGACCAAAGTCGCTTCGGTGAATCGCGGAGGCGGCTCGGTAAAGTGCTGTTTTGGTATCAGCGAAATGAGATCGAGCGCCTGACCGTCGCTCAGGGGCGGTAACGGTGGACGCTCCTCATCCTCGATCTTCGCATCGTCCTTGCCTTCGCTATACACTCGCAGAAAACCGTCAAACTTGACCGTCGAGCCGGTCGCACGAAAGCCGTAATCTAGCGCGGAAATATCGACAGATACCACATCGAAGATGGCGCTCGCCATCTGCGATGCCACAAATCTCTGCCAGATCAATCGATACAGCTTTGCTTGCTCAGGAGTTGTATACTTTGCAACCAGTTCAGGCGTGCGGTTAACATCGGTGGGACGAATCGCTTCATGTGCGTCCTGGGCGGCACCGCTCTTCTTAAACTGACGGCTCGATTCCAGGTTGTACTGTGCTCCGTATGCTGATGCGATATAAGTTCGCGCGGCTGCTTGAGCCTCAGCCGCAATTCTGGTCGAGTCGGTACGCATGTAGGTAATCAAGCCGACATGTCCCTCACCCGGAACATCGACCCCTTCATAAAGGCCCTGTGCGGTACGCATTGTTCTTTTAGCGTTGTAGCCAAGCTTGCGGGACGCCTCCTGCTGGAGAGTGGACGTTATAAATGGGGCCGACGGGTTTCGGCGCTTCTCAGTCTTCTTAACCTTCTTGACATTGTATTTCGCTTCACGGAGGTTCTCGAGCACTTCGTCGGATTCCGTAACGTTTCCAAGCTCAATCTTCTTTCCGCCCCGTTCAATCAAAGCGGCATCAAATCGGTTCTTGGTCGTGTCGGGTGTGAGCGTTGCAGTGACACTCCAATATTCGACCGGGTTGAACGCTTCGATTTCGCGCTCACGGTCGATAATCAGACGTACGGCGACCGATTGAACACGGCCAGCGCTCAGACCTTTCTTGACCTTACGCCAAAGAAGCGGACTGATTTCATACCCGACAAGTCGATCTAGGACACGGCGCGCCTGCTGGGCATTGACGCGGTTCATGTCGATCTTGCGTGGGTTGGCAAGGGCAGCATTCACTGCATCCCGCGTGATCTCGTTAAACTGAATCCGCTGCGGGTCTTTTAGCTTTAATGCCTCGGCGATATGCCACGATATCGCCTCCCCCTCGCGGTCAGGGTCGGATGCAAGGTAAACTGTGGTTGCTCCCTTAGCTGCGGCGAGCAGCTTGGTTAGAACATCTTTACGTTCGGGAATGATCGAGTAGGAAGGCTTAAAGTCATTTTCTACATCGACTGAAAGCTTGCTCCCTGGGAGGTCGCGAATGTGTCCCATGGAGGCCTCGACAACGTAGTCGTTACCCAGGAACCCTTTAAGAGTTTTAGTTTTTGCCGGCGATTCAACAATGATCAGCGATTTTGACATAGCGCTCCTATTATAACGTAAGCGTCCGTCTTTCAAGCCGGTACTTACACAGTATTATCTCAACACGTCTTTTTTGACATAAGTTCAATTGGAAAACAGATCATGGCAATCCGTTTCGTCTTCTTCGATATTGGCGACGTCCTGTTTGACGAGGATGTACCACATTTGTACTACTTCCACTCATTACTTCTTGCGATGAGAAGAAATGGCGTGGACATCTCCTGGGATGAATATCACGCAAGAGTGCAGTGCATTATCCGATCCGCTCCGGCGAACGCTCCTACCGATGCCATCCGGCACTATGTCCACGATGAAGCACTTTACCAAAAGATCTACCACGAAGGTCGTCTCGAATATGAGGCAATGCGCAAGCCGCGGCCGTACGGACTGCTGCTCGATAATATCGTCCCTGTACTCGAAGACCTACACGATACCTTCAAGCTGGGGATAATCGCCAATCAGCACCCAGAAATTATCGATGCCTTGGCCGATTACGGCATAAAAAAGTACTTTGATGTCATTGCCATCGACCAGATCGTCGGTTTCACCAAGCCAGATCCGGCTATCTTTGAGTGGGCTCTGGGCCAAGCTGGGTGTTCTGCTCATGAAGCGGTAATGGTCGGAGATCGGCCGGATGTCGATGTGGCACCGTCAAAAAAACTCGGCTTCCGAACCGTGAGATTTCGACGCGGTGTGTATTACTCGCTGTACGATGCACAGACTGACGATGAGCGGGCGGACTTAATCTGCTACGAGGCCGCCAGGCTAGCGCAGGCTGTGCGAATTGTGGCCGAACCTAGTTCGTGAGAAACTGCTGGAGGTCTGGGCGCTTCGCGTAGCGCTTATCAATCGGGACAACATACTCCGCAGTGCCGTCGAGCATCGAGAAGTAGACAAGTCCGTCGCTTTCCGAAAGGCCAAGCCGTGGATAGTTGTCGTACTCCTCTTTGTAGCCATCGTATTCAGTTGACTTGCCGCTCTTCACATAGGCCTTATAGTGGCCCATTTCGTGGATCATGACCGCCGCACGCCCGAGCGGGGTAGCCTGGCTGAAGAACCGGTCGGCGAGGACAATCGCAATCGGATGATGCCCCGGTGACAAAGTATACGCAAATGGCGTGTCACCGGCCTTCTCTGCCCCTGCAATATAAATATCGTCCGGTGTCGCCGCACGCCAGATACCAAGGTTGAGCAGCTTTTGACCCAGCTCGGCATCAAGAGTGATCCCGTGCGAGCGTATCAGTGCTAGCGCCTGAGTGACTGCGGCTGTTTGATCTACTGTCAACGCGGTGCCGGGGACATTGCCCGAGTTTGCTGCATGGCAGCCAGCGGTCAAGAACACAACAACCATCAGCGTGAGACCGAGGAGTCTCCTCATGTAGCGCTCTCCGATTCATGGCTTGACCCGATTGAGCTCGCGATTCTCGTCGCAATACAGAGCGTATTGCCATCGGGGTCGACGATTCGAAAATCGCGATTTCCCCACTCTTGGTCTTTCGGCGGGTGGTCGGCAATGATACCGGTGTTAACGCAGTGCTCGTACCAAGTATCGACATCGGAGACATACAAAAAGACGAGTCCGCCGACCTGGCAGTCGCCAGCGTGTTCCGAGAGATAGAGCGTATATCCAAATTTCGAGATTTGCACAAACACCGGATAACCGGCATCAAACCGATGCTCCCAGTCTAGGTTAAATCCTAATCGGCGGATATAGAAGTCGGCACTCTCGTCATAGTCCGTAATCCGAAGTGTCGGTATAACGTGCTGCAAAATATGGCTCCTGAGCGATTATTGGTGAATTAAATATACTATGAGGGGAGGGGAAAGTGAACGCATTGTCTAATGCAATTATTAAGGTAGCCCCGGCCTCAGTGCCGGATTCCTGCCAAAGCAGTACGCTTACTTAACGCAAAGGGGCATGTTGACTTAGTTTGCCAGGGTCCTACTCGAACGGGGCCGTGCGAGGCTGAAGGATACCGGCGCAGAGACCCATGCAACGTCGATGCGGAATTTCATTGTCAAAATGCCTCAAACCCACTAGCGGGGCAGATTCATGCGTGGTTGTGCTGCGACCAGAACGCTAGCGACCCAAAACATCGTGAGAGGGTCTGCCTCGGTTTCTGGCCGTCTGGGAATCCTATCCACTCACCCGGACAGTGGGCGGCACGGATTATCCGCCCGACGAAGAGGATACCTTGATGGGTGAACCCGGAACGACATGCGATACCTTAAGATTAACGCCATCTCAAACTCAGTGCATCTGCCAAAAAATACACCCCTCGCCCAGTTTTTGTCGCGGTCATACATGCGTTATTCTTCTAGCAGATTTTAGGAATATGCACCCCGTTAAAATTGTGTTCCGCCGAGCGACGGGGGATCAGCGCAAGCGCAAGCCTTAAAAATCGCGGCACCATCTACTTTTGCGACGGTTGGCCCCGCTTGGTCATCAAACCTCTCAACGCATCGTTCACAGCTTTGTCGTTCGGAAATGCTGCGTAAACGTCAGGGTCCAAGGCCACAACGTGCATCAGTTTACGATTGGGATCGTAGTATTTACCGCGAACTGCGCCTTTTAACAATCTCCTTAACTCTCCTGGCGCATATTCTGGCAGGTCATCGTCCTCGTCAGAAGCAGCCTTAATGTCCGCCATCTTGATATTCCTTTCTTTCACCTGCTGTTGCTTTTCGTGCGCTGACAACTCTGATTGTTTCGTCGTCATCGACATGCACGACAAAGATCAGCCGAGCAAGGTTCGACAGCTCAATAGTGACGTATCGGTCCTCTTGATCTGAATGTCGAGCGTCGACATATGTTTCCGCCAATGGATCATCGAATACAGTTACTGCCTCAAGAAATGATACTCCATGTTTTGTGAAGTTTGTTAATGCCTTGCGATTATTCCAATCAAATTTCACCATGCTGAAGTTCCTCCTACCTCAGCGCCCTAATAAAGCTATTCCCGGCCACTCGCCTAGCCAGGCCTCTCAATTCCAGCACAGTCAGCAGTCCGTTGATTTGGTTTGCTGGGAGTTTGCTAGCGACGATCAGGTGGTCGACATGGCTTGCCTCCAGGCTGAGGAGTTCCAGCACCTTGAGTTGATCCGCCGAGAGGTCTGCCGGGGTAGGGCGGTAAGTATCCAAGGGCCGATCCGTGTGCATGGGAAGCAGACCAAGCTCTAGGAAGATGTCTTCCGGGGTCTCGATCAACTTGGCACCGTCCTGGATGAGTTTGTGGCACCCGGCGCTGCGGCCGGAGCCGATTGGGCCGGGCACGGCAAAGACTTCGCGCCCCTGCGTGCAGGCGTCATTCGCGGTGATCATCGCGCCAGAATCGATTGGGGATTCGATAACAATGACTCCAAGCGCCATCCCGCTAATGAGGCGGTTTCTGGCCGGGAAGCGCCAAGGGTCGGGGGTGGTGCCCGGAACAAATTCGCTGATCACGGCACCCTGTCCAGACTTGATCATCTGATCATAGAGGGAACGGTTTTCGGCTGGGTAGGAAATATCGAGGCCGCAGCCCACAAAGGCCACCGTCCTTCCACCGGCATGCAATGCACCACGGTGTGCACGGGTATCGATGCCTCGCGCACCGCCAGATACCACTGTCAAGCCACGATCGACAAGCTCGCCGGCAAACCGCTCACTGATCTCTAGGCCGTACGCTGTTGCACGGCGGCTGCCGACAATTGCGACTGAAAACTTGTCGTCGGCAACAAGCGTTCCTCGAACGAATAGAGCCGATGGTGCATCCGGTAACGGCTTCAGGTTCGACGGATAGGTGGGATCGTTCAGTGGGACGATCCGAATACTGAGCCGGTTTAAAACCTTGAGAGCGCTGGATTGATCTGTACACCTGGCATCGACCAGCTTAGAGGCGTTTTTGGCCGTAAGCTGCGGGCTCCGCTTCACCCACTCGTCTTCCGAGTCAGCAAGCAGAAGAGCGGGTTCGTAGCCGTAAGATTCGATTAGCGGCTTCAGTCGCGATGGCGGAATTTCTGCGCTAAGCAGGCGAAGCCAAGTGCATAGTAGTTCGTTGTCTTGAGTATCCATACACCCATACTCAAAACAATTCAGCAAAAGCGGAAAGGGCGACGCAAAAAAATCGCGGAACCGAAGTTCCGCGATATTCTGCTAGATTGGAGGGGGTGGAGGAAATCCAAACTTGCCACCACCTGCGCTAGGCGGCGGAGCTGATGGCAAGGGAGAGCTTGTTCCTGCGCCAACGCCGGTCTGGCCGCCAGCATTGTTCCCCGCGCCGTTTGTTGGCGGACCACCTGCTTGAACAACTCCCCCTGGCTGAGAAGTCGGCCCCTGTCCGATCGTCATATTTTCAGACGTATTATTATCCGTCGGCACCGATGAATCGGCGCTGAGCGGTGTCGGAGGCAGCGATCCGGCAGGATCTAATGTGTTGTCTACCGTGAATGACCAAGTTTTGGTGACGACATTGCCACGCCAGTCGGCAATTTTTAACGTAGCAGTTTGGACTCCGTCCGGCAGTGTCGGCAACTGAACACGGCTTAGACCGACATTTCCCGACTGCTTTTCATACGCGACAGAAACCTCACTGTAACTAGGATTATAAAAGATCGGCGCCGACCATCCACCGATAGTCAGGCTGACCGAGCTAGGATTGATGCCCGAACCGGAGTCATTGACAAATACGCGAAAGGGAATACTCGATCCAGCGACTGTCGAATCAGGCTTGGGGTTCACGGAGAGCACAACAGGGGCGATATTATCGGGAGCGTTTCCCGAAAATGCAGTGACCGTCCCGTCATCCGTCAAGATAAAAAGCTTTCCATCCGCAACCAGTGGTGCCGCATCAGTTTGAGCACGGGGTAAGTTCGTCCTCGAAGTCGACGACTTGTCTGTGGAAGTCGATACGGCCTTGAGCAGTGAGTAGCTCCAGATGATTTGGCCGGACTGTGGGTCCAAGGCGTAGATCACTCCACTCCGGCTTGTCGCGAAGAGATAACTATCGGTAATCTGAGTCGCAAGAGAGACAATGTCGTAGAGGTGCGTGTGCCACTGCATCGAACCATGGAGGGTGAAACAATAGACTTCTTGATCGGAAGTGGTTACAAAAATGTTTTGGTCGCTGACCGTCGGCGGCCCGACAATAGTACCGGGAACGCTGAACGATGTCCGTACACTGCCTGTTCTCGTGGTCAGACCGAAAATATTCGAACCTGATGCGAAGTAGACTAAGTCCCCTCGATAGACCGGACTGCCAGGCGAAATGCCGCCGGTGGGCAAGTAAGTCCAAAGACCGACGCCGCTGTTTTCCCTCACTCCATACAGATCACTGCTGCTGTCGGCAAAGAAAATTAAGCCATCACCTTCCGCCGGTGCTGAGAAGATTGGGCCGCCGCTCCTAAACTCGCCGCCCCACACTGGCTGTTGGGTAGCTTCCGAGATACCGTACAGATAGCCATCGCTCGAACCAAAGAACACATTGCCGTTTGAGACAACGGGTGCCGACTCAACTGTCCCTGTAGTGGGTACCTGCCAGAGCAGAGCACCGGTGTTCGCATCAAATACCGAGAGATTATTGTTTTCAGAGCCAATAAATACTTTGCCGTCGGCCACAGCAGGCGGACAGTTAAACTGGCCGGTCGCCGCAGAGCCATCGGCAGGATACTGCCACTTGATGGTTCCGTCGCTTTCGTTCAGAGCATACACATGTGCTCCCGCTCCGACATAAAGGACGCCGTTGGACAGCGCCGGAGTGGAGTAGGCGGTTTTAACATCTGGAAGTGTGTGCTGCCACGCCACGGATAGCACCGCCGGAGTCGTCGTGTGCACGTAGCCGCTGTGCCCAGAGTCGCCTTGATAGAAAGCCGTGTCACTGGAGACGGCGGTCTGAGCGATACACGGCACAGACAGGAAAATCGCGCCGCATGCAACGGTTGCTGCGGTGAAAAGTCGAAGGGAATTCATCATTGGATTATTGACCTTGGCGTGAAGAGAAGATTATTTAACTTCTTGACTGGGAAAGCGAACCGTTCGAGTGTCGTACTGAAATTCGATTTGTTTACTAGCCTAACGCTGGCTCTTATCGTCGTCGCGGTCGGTAAACCCGCTTTTCTGCCACAGTTTAGCGAGTTTTCTGCGCTGCTGCCACGCTCGATATCGATCAAGCGGATTAAGTGAAAGCCTACTTCCAGCGTCATCAAGCGGGCGCTTTTTGCCCGATCCTCCGCTGACAATCCTCAGATCCGGCCCGGCTCCGCGCCGGTAAGTCGAACCGGTCATGACACCTAACTTGACGACTAAAAATGCAGCAAGCGCACCAAGCAAAACAAAGAGCCCCAGCAATGGCGCTCCCTCATAATAAACGAAGTATATCACGCCTATTTCGAATAACGCGATCCATCGGGCCTGTATAGCGACAATTCCCCACAATAAAACCGACTGAAGTGGATTAATGGTTGCCCACGCCACCGTCAACGAGGTCAGGGGTAACCACAACGCACCAATTAAATCGGCGGGTACCCGCAAAATGAGGCTTCCGATAAATAGACCAAGGCCGCTAGCGGCAGAAATGAGGAAGAAAAACGCTAAGAACTTAGGGCTGCCCCAAGAACGCTCCAAGCTTCCGCCAATCCAAAATAACCACAGGCAGCCAAAAACGAGCGATAGGAAGTCGCTGTTGACAAGCGGATAGGTGAAGAGAGAAATCCATTCGCCAGGTCCAAGAATCGGAGTGCTAAAACGAAAATACTCAGAATAGAGCAGCGCGGGATGAGCGAAGAAATTGACGAGAAAAAGTACGGCGCAAACAGCGATCAACGATATGGTAACTGGTATTTGGCTGCGGCGCAGGTAATCACCGGCTTGTTCGAACGGGCTGGATGATCGCGAGTACGGCATCTTACTTACATTTTACCCGTCCGGGCCTGTTTCAATGGCGTAGAACGACTTGGGTTATCGCGATTTCGTCTTTAAGCGACCTTTAACTTTGGAGCAGACGCCGGACTTTCCGACTCGGGAAGTCCGACTCGGTAAAGGATCTCGTCCAAACTCGCTTCACCGCTAGCCGCCTTGCGCAAGCCAGCGTCAATGAGAGTGGTCATTCCATTGTTGATTGCGGCCCGGCGAACGGTGCTCGTATCGACAGAATCTTTGATCAGGCGGCGGATGTTTGAATCGACAATCATGATTTCATGGACTGATGTTCGGCCCTTCGTTCCAGTTCCATCACATTCGACACAGCCGGTAGGTCGATAGAAATCGATAGCTTTCGTAAAGCTCGAAATGTGTTCCAAAATGTGCTGTTCCGGCACATACTTCTCGCGGCAGCTTGGGCAGAGTCTTCTCGCGAGTCGCTGGGCAACGACTCCGCTGAGAGCGGACGCGATGAGGTATGGCGGCAGACCGATGTCTAATAGACGGCTGATTGCTCCAGCCGCCTCATTGCAGTGTAGTGTGCTTAAAACTAGGTGCCCGGTAAGTGCCGCTCTAAAGGCAATTTCCGCCGTTTCGGCGTCCCGGATTTCGCCAACAAGGACGACATCGGGGTCTTGGCGTAGGATGGCACGAAGCTGCTTTGCAAATGTCAAACCCGCTTTTTCGTGTACAGCCGATTGGCTGATGCCTTCTAGCTCGTACTCGATGGGGTCTTCGCAAGTGATAATGTTTCGACGACCCGATCCGCTGGTTAACGCCATATTCTTGATTGCGTTCAGCGCCGCGTAAAGCGTGGTCGTCTTTCCGGACCCGGTCGGTCCGGTTACCAGGATCAGGCCATGCGGCTTTTGCAAAAGGTCACGAAATGTCGCGTTGTCTTTTTCGGACATGCCGACGTGGCCCAGATCGAGTGTGTTTCCGCTGCGATCGAGAATTCGCATGACGACGCGCTCACCATACTGAGTTGGGAGGGTCGAAACTCTCAGGTCGATCGGCTTGTCTTCCACCTTAACCGCAATTCGTCCGTCCTGCGGCAGCCGCCTTTCAGAGATGTCCATTTCAGACATGATCTTCAGTCGTGAGATTGTCGCCGCGTAGAACTGTCTCGGGGCTGTTCGCACCGGATTGAGTTGACCATCCATTCGGAAGAGAACTTGGAAATCTTTTTTGCGCGGCTCAATATGGATATCGGACGCACGCCGCCTGACTGCGTCGGTGAGTATTGAATTGACAAAAGCGACTACTGGTGCCTCTTCGCCTCTTCGTATGTCCTCCGCAATATTGCCCTCACTAATGTCGAGATCCGACTCGTCGTCCATCAAGACATCGCCGGCATGTCCCTTCAGCGCCGTATGCTCCTGGGAGTCTTCGGCGTACCGATAGGCCTTCTCGATTGCCGCACGAATTCCAGAAGCGCTGGCTAAATAGGGCTCGATGCGCAGCTTGAGACGATGCTGCAGTAAGTCAATCGCTTCGATATCGCCCGGATTCGCCATCGCGACGCGGAGAAGGGGCGACGAATTTGTGCTGTCTTTTAACGCAGCGAGCGGCAGAACCTGGTAGCGCCGCGCCGTGTCGTAGGGCACTTTCGAAAGCAAAAATGGATCGGTCTCTTCTTCGAGGACGTTGCAATACGGGACTTCGAGTTGTATGCCGCGGGCTCGTGTAATGTCCTCTTCCGATGCCCAATGGTTGGTCTGCAGGATCTCACCAAGCCGTTCACCGGTTCTTGCCTGTTCTGCGAGTGCGCCGCGAAGCGTATCAGGATCGATAATACCGAGCGAGACGAGAATGGAGCCGAGCGGTTCCTGGCGGTAAACCGGCGATCGCTCGGTCGAGCTTTCGACAGATGTCATTTTGCTCTGGATTTCGGTAATCCGTGAAGCAATGCGCAGTTTGGCTGAAATTTCTGCCAGCGTCACCTGTGGAGCAAGGAAGTCGTCCGCACCTGCCTCCAAGCACGATTTCCGATAATCCGGCTGAGTCTCACCTGTCAGCAAAATAATGTACGTATAGCGCAAAGACTCCAGTTCTCTAATCGCGCGGCAGAGTGTCAGGGTTGACGATTCCATGCCGTTTGTGTCGATGAGGACGAGCGGGAAGTAGTCTGCGGTCAGATGGTTCTGAAGCTCATAGGCATCAGCAACCTCGGTCACTTCATTGCCTAGCTCAGTGAGCTGATCGGATAATGGGGAAATCCTACCTGTTACAAGTAACACCTTCATGCTATCTAGTATCGGAACGTCAGAGCCCAATCTCTAGATTGCGCTGCCGGTCAGGGGCGCCGTTTCTCCACCAAGTAATTGGAGACTTCGGCCCAGAGGTAGTTTCTGTGTTCAGGTTTGTGCGGGTCGTAGAGCAGAGGAACAACCATGCCGGACGTGAGTTCAGGAAGCGGATAGTTGGAATCGATATCGATAACAGCCTCCCGCTCTTGCTCTTTTCCGGCTTTGTCCCAAAATCGATAACCGATGAAGATCTTGCGCTGACTGCGAAAGACTGCGAGGATATTTGCTTCGGTGATCTCGCCGCGTTGGCCAAGCCACTTAACATCGTCGTACTGGCGAAACAGCGTGTAGACAAACATGACGTACGAGACAACCACCAAGGCACCCAGGTAGATCGCGATCTGGTTCGGCTGAAGTTTATCGCTGCTTGGCTGGCCCTGAATTTGCTGCAGACCAAAGAGGAGCGGAATACCAACCGCCGACAGCAACAGCACAGTGCATAAAAAGCCGTACCAGAGCCGGCGCTTATAGATGTACGAACGCCAAACCAGAGGCCTTGGAAAGGGCAGCGATCTTAGCCAATCGTAGGCGTCTTCGGTCTCCGCAGCCATCGTCAGGCCGCTCCCGCCGGTTCGGGCGTCAGGCCAAAGTCATTTTGATAA
>Ga0116229_10011081_pt1 | contig 13389 bp, 20 predicted proteins | sample S1TSphgellanicum_3_FD_87313 | JGI IMG/M metagenome (GOLD analysis project Ga0116229, IMG submission 87313) | Host-associated microbial communities from peat moss isolated from Minnesota, USA - S1T2_Fc - Sphagnum magellanicum MG | ecosystem: Host-associated > Plants > Peat moss > Unclassified...
GGAAGAGTCCAAAACATAAACTTTGTTTTTTTTTTTTTGTTTTAAAAAAAAAAAATGGGGGGGCGAGGGGGGGGAAGGAGGGGGGGGGGGGTGGGGGGGGGGGGGGGGGGGGGGGGGGGGGGGGGGGGGGGGGAAGTCAAACCTAAATTAAAATTATTTTAAGGGCCACTTTAGATGAGTTTTCAAGGTCCAAGGTCCAATCCTATTTTATGAGAGCCACGAATTAGACCCCACAACCTAGATAAGAGTTTAAGACCAAAAAGTGGCAAATGAAGCCTAAACCTACATGGCACAATTTTGGAGGGAAAATCAAGTGGTTCAACCCCCCCCCCCCCAAGCTAAAAAGGAGAGGTCATGATTTGAAGAACCAAGATGTAAGCTAGAGTTGAAGGCAAGGGTCCAACCCAAGGATTCAATTTGCTTCAAATGAATCCAAATTGGTTCTTATGAATTTGTACTCAGGACCCCATTTAAAGTGGGTCTAAACATAATTCTATTATTAGTGCTCCAACTTTTTAAGGTTATTGGTGTTCCATTTGTTTAGGGTTTTGAATAGTTTTGGAAGGCCATTGTAGTGGATGGATGACGGTGGATGTGGAATTGTCCCACCAAGAATTGCCTAGGTGGTGGTGGCGGGATAGAGATTGCACCTAGGTCAACTTGGGACACTCAAGAAGGAATTGCATTTGGGTCTATGTGAAACGTTCTTGGAATGTGAAGAACAAGAACAACTGCCAAGATGGAACTTGTATATATATATAAACAAGGATGGAAATCCATCCACAAAATGTACAAGGCATGTTGATGCAAATGCAAACACACAAAAAGAAAACCAAGATCGTCAAAACAGTAGTAATGAAGTGGAAGATGTAATGCTAAAAAAGAATCCTATGCCACAAATCAGCTAGTGATGGAAGTGCACTAGCTATTATGTGTGGAAGAAATGTAAAACTATGACTAAATGTGCCAGCCCGTCGAAGAATTGCGATGGCTTGCACATGTTGTAGGGCTATTAACACTTGTTACCTATAATGAGATATAAACATCGAAGGTACTAAAGAGGACTTTTGATGGTGAGTGATACATGCATGTACACAAAAAGTTAGAAAGGAATCAAAGTCAAGATGGAGACAATCATAAGTCTCAATGGCAAAGGGAGTGAAATCATCTCCTTGCGCTTACTCTATGTAGGATTGTGCTTTGTTTTGAGTGGCAATTATCGTTGCATGTGTTATCATCATCAAAACACATTATACCAAATCTATACGAGTTGGATCCACAATGACAATGTTTGCCAAGGTACGAAAATTGTCTCTAGTGATGACAATATCCATTCGTCTTCGTGTGTGGCAGGGGAAAAGGTGAAAAACCTCTCTTTGTACATGAGCTCCACTTTTTGATGCAATAGCTACAACAATATCTTGAAACGTATCATGGGATGAAGTGTGCTCATTCTCGCACAGGAAACATAGCAAATGGATACCTAAATCTTCAATGGTATGACCACGCTAGCATCGTGAAAGATGCAAAATTATAGGATGTGGTATATTGAGATGAATATGGAGTGCTATAAGAAAATGGATGAAGGATAAACAAAATGAAGGGGTGTTAAGACGAGCTAATAACCAAGCCTTTATTGCTAGACCTACATAGGAGTGAAGATGTGCTCGCACAACATTCAAAAAAGCATCTGTTAAAAGCAAAGTAAATTCTTGCTCGTGTAGTTGGTCCATCAAAGAAGACTGCATTTGAAGATATGATTGCATTATTAGACTCTCAAAAGGTAAGACATGTGATTAAATGACCTCAAGTAACATTGCACAGGTATCCCATAGTGTGACTTGGAAGGGATAAGTATTGATCTTTACATGTGCCATCGCATCAAGAAGAATAAGATGATCATCTTGTTGGAAATGAGAGATTAGTGCAAGAACAATCAAAGCCCAACACTCTAAAAAGGTGGGGGTAGCATGTCGGACCACTGAGGAAAGGCCTAACCCCCTTGAAGAAGCAAGAAGAGCGACTTGACAACAAGCCAAATGGCCCACTGTGGTGCCAAAGGATCCTAACCCTAATAGTTTTTTTTAACATAGCTATGGTGTGAACATCAAATTCGATATAACATTATAAAATACATGGTGATGGAAATATAGTACATTATAAGTAGTTCGACCGTTAGGCATAACAAAATGAAAGCATCACAAAAGTTGTCTGAGGATCTATGAACATAGGAAGGTAAGCAATCATGCTAAGGTTTTTTTAGAATGCCTCTGATATGAAGGACTTCACAAATGGAAAAAAACCCATTGGGGCACCTAAAATACAAAAATCAAACTCATGTGTAAGAAAACTTGGAGGAAGTGATATAAATTGGTTTAACCCTTGTGGAGACTAGATGACACATTTTGTCAGCTTCATTGAAAGTCTTAATATGCTAAATCTTTCCTATAATTGCAAAAAAAAGGTAACACATTTGAGGCAAGACCGACTATATGCGTATCATTTGCCAACGAAGGAAAAACACAAGTAGGGTGGGCTACTGCACTAGGATGGAAAGCATGAATATGAACTAATGCAAACAACACTCCTCCGAAGGGATCCCCTTATCGTGTACTAGATTCGAATGAAATGACAATGAGGCCCCCATGCCTAGAAGCTTCTAAGAAATATAGTAGAGATGGGTGTGCATAAAATCGATGAATAAATGGGAAAAGCCGATCCAAGGTGCCGGTATAAGACCGCAACTCCTAAAAAATGGCTACTTGAGATATTGAATTATATGCATTTCGAACATCCACATGTAATACCACCCACTTTGGATATAGATCCAACATAACTCTAACCCCATGAACCAAGGTCTTGCACCCACTTGGCGTTGCCACCCAAATTAGCATGGACTAAAATGCTCTACAAATGTATCTTTGAGTTGAATAACTAGTGTGTGGCCAATTAATTGATAAATTACCTCTCCAATCGTGATGGGTCGAATGCCTTTGGCTTGTTTCTCCAAAGCCAGTAGTTGTGATGCAACAAACAGGCGTGATATTGATGGAAGAACATGACCATGAGCGATATGTTTGCATATTTCAAAAAAGAGATCAAAGCCACTAGCAGAGTCGTCAAGGACAAAGTAATCTTGTAAAAGCTCATACACCATACCCAAAAAACCATTGGATGAAAAACATGGTGAATGTGTCAAAGCAAAAATAAATGCCTTTCTATCCAAAACAAGATTCGTTTTGGATGAAAATCTTCAATGAAAGGGGTGAGGTCAACTTCATAATCCCCTACATGAACAGATGTTTGTGCATGACATAATCATGCTAATGGAGGTGGAGTAGGATCTGGTGCCATCTTTGAAGATCTTTGAGAAGCTAACATGTGCTCTAATTGTGTGCTCCTTTTATAATGTCTCCAATTCCCCTACCAAGTACTAATGCAAACATGTGTGCATATTTTGGTGGCCTTTTTCACCATTCCATGGCGAAAATGACAAACACCAAGAATGGAAAAGCAAAAATGCATGCCATGTTGTTAAATAAGATGGATTAACAACCAATTGAACTAAGGGGATGTGTAAAGCACGCAAAACCTCGACATGAATAGCATATAGAATATGATGGTATGAGCAGGGGCGTGGTAAATTAAGGTGGAAAACATCAATGATATATAATGATGTAATCCATGTCCAAGCCAAAGAAGGAGGAGAAGACGATAATGTGGAAGGCATTGACACCTTGGAAATTGATGACTATTTATGTGCAGTGTATGATGTATGGTGATGTGTTAAACCTGCAACTGGGATAAGGAACATGTAGATGTTGCCAAGGGTTTTTGCAGAGCAACAATTTCTTCTTCATCTTTAGTCCAACAATTGCCATGTGCAAATATCCGTGTCTTTTTTTGACCAAAAAAGTAGCAATAACAATTCCATCACCACATGGAGAAGTGGACAAGGAGGAGCTTGTTGCTACGTGTGTGTGTGCACTCATTGTTCCACTTCACCCAACAATTTTCACAATACATCGCACTTCTTTCCAAGTTGCACCAAATAGAAATAGAGGCAACACTCATAGATCAATTCAATTGTGAACTTTTCCAATGTCCTTCTTCTTTGTGTGTTATGTTTTTTCATAATACCTTGTGGTTTGTTTCTTGAAAAATCTTGACGTGATTTGATTATACTTATGTCTTCCCAATCAAATTGAGTGGTTGGACACAACTTATGCAAGATGCAATACTCCATCGTGGTTTCTATGTGATCAAAGCACATGATTTGAAAGCAAGTTTTTTTGTAGTCCCTAAAGGTTAGAGAGAGAAACTATGGCAAGAGTTCTTTATGGATCCTTCATAATGGTGGGATCATAAATCAAAGAAGGTAAGTGAACATCAAACTTGTTGGAGTTCACATGTCAATGAAGCTATAGCTCTTGTTTTTGTTAATCTTGTTACGCTCTCTTTGTTTTTATCTTGCCCTGGTTTAAATTTGGGTGAAGTTCTTTTCAAGTCCTTTGCATTGGGATGGTAGTAATGGGCTGGAGAAGGTAGGTGAATGTGATTTGCAAATGGAGAATGTTAGTCTCACTTTTCTTGTTCTTTTGATGCCATTTATGCTTGGGATGTGGAGAGTACACGATTAATTAGCTTGATTTGGATTTCTGGTTGTAAACACATGAAAGGTATCCAAATTTCAAACACAAGAAGACACAAAAGGACTCTAGCTTGGGGACCAATGAAACCCACCATGAGTAGTAATAGAGATATTTGCAATGGCACCAAGCACAATGTAATTGCACATTTTGCATGGAATTAGAAGCTTATAAAATATGTCAAGGATGGGCAACCAGAGAAGGTGATGCAACTTTTCTAATAAATGCAAAGAAAAGGAGTGTGTCCTAACAAATTCACTTTTGTGCAAGTGATTAAGGTATGTGTTAGTTTAGGAACACTTGAAGATGGCAAGCTTGTTCATAAAAAGCTCATTCAAATTGGTTGTGAGTTTGATGTTTTTGTGGGGAGTAGCTTGGTGGACATCTATGCAAAATGTGTGAGCATTGAGGATGCTTGGAAAATGTTCAACAAGATGCCATCTTGAAATGTGGTCACTTGGACTGTCATGATATTGGGACATGTGCAATGTGGTCATGGGCAAAAGGCATTGGAACTATTTCATCAAATGCAATAGGAGGGTGTGTGACCAAATTTTTTTACTTTTGTGGGGGTGTTGAATGCATGTGCTAGTGTAGTTGTTCTCGAAGAGGACATGTGTGTTCATTAGCAAATCATTCAAAGTGGTTTGGAGCTAGATGTCTTTGTGGGGAGTAGTTTGGTGGACATGTATGCAAAGTGTGGGAGCATGGAGGATGCTTGGAGTGTGTTCAACAAGATGCCATCTCGAAATGTGGTCACTTGGACTACCATACTTGGAGGATGTGCCATCCATGGGCATGGTAAGGAAGTTCTTAAATTTTTTGAATAGATGTGTGGAGAAGGTGTACAACCAAATGATATCACTTTTATTTGTCTTCTGTCAGCTTGTAACCATGCAGGTTTGGTGGATGAAGGTATGCGCTATTATGCTTCAATGACCACCAACTATATGATAATTGGAAAATCAGAACATTATGCATGTATGGTCAACCTTCTTGATCGTGCTGGCCATCTATAGGAGGCCAAGAATATGGTCATGGCAATTTTTGGTGAACCACATGTGGCTACATGGAAGGCTTTGCTCAGTGCTTGCAGAATTCATGGTAATGTGGAGATGGCAAAATCCATTGCCAAACGAATTCTTGAAATAGAGCCTAAAAATGCTGCTAGTTATGTGCTATTGTCAAACATCTACTCTGCTCATTGTGATAGGCATCTCTATGAGAATGTTGAATGGTAGAGAAAGGAAAAAGGCGTGAAGAAATAGCTGGGTCGCACCTGGATTGAAGTGAATAATGAAGTGCATATGTTTGTAGAAGAGGATCAAGACCACCCCCAGATGATTGAAATTTATGTAAAATTATAGAGATTGTCATGGCTCATGCATGATGCAGGGTACATGCCTGTTACAAAAATTGTTCTACATGATGTGGAAGAAGAAGAATCAATATTTCATTTGTGTCACCATAGTGAGAACCTAGCTATTGCATGTGGGCTCATCAACATAGCTCTTGGTACTACTCTCCAAATAAGAAAAAATCTGCAGGTTTGTGAAGATTACCACACTTCCACAAAGTTCATTTCAAAAATAGTTGGGAGAGTAATCATGGTGCGGGATGCCAATCACTTTCATCACTGCAAAGATTGTGTTTGTTCTTGCATGAACTATTGGTGATTTGAGTAGTATGTCTTGTCAATCACTATATCAGGTTCATTTTGTTTATAGTAGCATGTCTGGTGGTATTGCAACAAAGTGTAAGTTCAACAGTGTTATCAGATGTGGTAGCACTGAAAAGTTGGCCATGGAGCCAAGCCACCTCTGCCATTTGAGCACTTAGGTCTGGTGCCTCTTTCGTTTTATGTATGCACAGAGTTATTTTGGAAACTGAGTGGATGTTGAGACTATTAAAATTGACGACCAGTTTAAAGTGTGGACCAAGATTAGTTGGAGGTATAGTCTTGGGCCTTAGTGTCCTTGAATTGATCATTGTCTCTACTAATGAGTTACAATTGCTGGCCAAGGTGAACAATTCTACTTGCAATCAAAAAACCATACTGCATCCAAGTTTAATTCAGGGCTTTGTAAAGCTCTTTGGTTTGCAAGCTAGGGGCTTCTATACTCACAAAGATTGGTTATGTGAGCATTGAGCAATGTGCTGCAGTCATATTACAGCAATGGAAAAGTGTATGTATCAGTTTACTTTATGTTGCTAGTGCCTAGAAAACACCTGCAGTTTTTGAACCATTCAACTGATGTTTATTTTCACAAGATGGCTCAATTTTGTAATGAAATACAACAACCATTCTATGAGATTTGGTATTGAGTTAAATGGTGAATTTTTTCTATTTGTATGTGATGTACTTTGGGAATCTTTGCCACTCAATGATCACTCATGTTTCTATTGAAGTTTAGGTACCAATTGCAGTATTTGAGAGGGAGAGAAAGTGGAAGCTGGGCTGAGTCAATTATGTGTTAGCAGAACTGGATTTTAAAGCACATGAGATTCAGCATCAAAAAGTAAGATTGATGAAATTGTGGATTGTTCAGGTCTGGAAGTCATTCAAATGGAGACATACTGGAAGCTCTCTGCCACCATCAATTCTCTACCTATGCTTTGCCAGAGCGTGGATGGCAGGAATTGTTAACCAATGTTTAATCAATGGCTTAGATTCCAGTGCATACCATTCTAACATGGAATGACCCACAACTTTTCCTCTGTTTAACACAGATCCAAAATTCCAGTTCCAAGTTTGCAAGAGCTTCAATCTGATTTGTCATGTTTGTTTTGACTTGGCCAGAATTGACATGTTGTTTACCTTCAAAGTGTTATTGTGGAGTTTTCTCTGCAATACAATCTCCTGTGCAAGCAGGGTATTACATATCCCCAGAGGATCCAGATGCTGGTCCTTCAGTCACTGATTGGAGCATAGAAAGGTGGGAGAGTGTACAAAAACCAATAGTGATACTTGCACTATTGGACAGTGGGTAGTCAACTGGCCATGATGACAACGTGGACTTGCAGTGGTGAACAACACCAAAAACAAGGGGTTCCTATGAAACAGCCAGCCTACCAACCAGCAACAAAAGAAGAAAAGGGAGCGCTCAATGAGTCCAAGGGCAATAGCCAAGGCCAGTTTTTCTGCTCATGGGGGAAAAGTAGCAATAGCAATTTTTGGCGGTGAAGTTCATGTATTCTCAGGGGTGGCCTTGACACCTATTGACATCTTCTCAATCCAGGTGATGTTGTCACATTTGCCAGCTCCAGCCTTCTCACCCACAAGCTGCTGTCTGGCCTTTATGTGGCATGATCACAAATCCAACACATGTGTGCTCTGCATTGTGAGGATTCCATCAGTCACTTCATCTACCCCCTTAATGTGGGATCATCATTTAGCTGTCAGGTACATTGTCTTCTTTTTCATATACCGGAAACCTCAATATGTGTATTTGCTGTCCAAGTTTTGTTATGCCTCTTCTTTGCTTGTGTTTGTATAGTTCTTTCTCAAGATTACCCCAGCACTAGAGTTGGCCTGCATGACAGTGGTGAACATGTCTTCCCCAACCCTGAGCTTGCTCTGTCCAAGGTAGGCACAGGGGCTATGGCCACAAAGTTGCAGCACACAGAGTCTGCCAAATATAGTGTCTCCTTAATTGTTATAATTGTACTTGAACACTTTCCAACAGGATGAGACTGACCCTTTGTAGAACCTAGGACCTGCAAACTGAGTTGCAGCATTGACTGGATTGCAGCTGCTTTAGCAAAGCCAGCTTTGATTTTGTTCATGGATTGGAAAGTAGGTTTGAGTTATTTCAGCTACAACTGTGTATTATTGAGGGTTGCAACATTGCAACAGGTTTTGGTGGAGTTTGCTGAGTGAGGTGGATTGGTGGGATGCTGTTGCATGCACGCAATGTGCGGCTGATGATGGCACTGATACATTTTCTGGTCTACCAGTATGTTACTGTTAATTGTGGGGCAGGGTCTCTAAAGTTTGTTGTCAATGGCAGCATCTTATGAATGGGCACTGTCATTTCAGTAGGTTTGGTAGATGTTGTAATTTGTTGTATTGTACAGAATATTAGAAGTGAGCCTTGAACACCCTAAAGGGCTGGTCTAGTTGGGTGGGTTACGCATTTGAGTAGTCCCAATTTTTGTCCTCTTACAATTGTGGTCTAGTTTTTCCATTCTCATTTCTAAACTCTTTGGTGATGCTATTTGGAGGCAGTGACACATGGCAGAGTGATGGCAATGCTTGATGCTGACTTTCACAGCCTTAACCCTGTGCATGTTCAGTACTATGGCCCTGTATGCTGCTTCTCCTTTCAACCTTCTTTTACCAGTTTCAGCTCCTAATGTTGACAAAAGTCTCAAGTTCTGACAAGCGATAATTGAAAAGAGTAGATACTGTGGGTGCTGCTGTTCCTTGTGAGGTAGAATGTCCTGTTGCAGATGCACATGACACATGAAGCCTGCTCTAGAAGCATATGAAGTAGCCCAAAGTCCTTGAACCCTTGAAATCAGCAATTGCAAATTTCTTTATCTGCCCAGACACAGATGTCTGCTGGAGAAATCTCATGGAATATCCTCCAGGATCAGTTCAAGGAGTTCTGCTAGCTTGAATCTCATCCTATGTGTTAAATAGTTCTCACTATCATGTGCTTAGAGGCACAATCAATCAGACCATGCTGGTTGAAGGTTACTTGCTCTCTAGTGGTTCTTCAGGTTCCAAAAAGGTTCTACATCTTCCTAATATGCCTTTGCATTCTAAGATCTAGAAAAACCAGTTCATAATAGCTTCTGTTCATTGATTTACTGGCTTATTTCCAATGATGGGTCATTAGACGGTGGCTGGGTGGGGTCTAGCAGGCAATGGACAAAATAAAGTGTCAGATTCTGGAGGGTGTGGAAGCAGCTGATGTCCAGGTGTTGGTATTGGACATGCAAGGGCAGTTGATGTCGGATATGTTGGGGGGTGGAATAGAAGCAGCACTAGTGAACCCTTCCACACTCATTCCAGAGCCATGGCAAGCCTCCAGTGAAGGACTAACAGGGCTCGGTGTTGATGCCATGGCTGTGGATCTGCACTAGTCCCAACAATTCAGGTACTCCTCCTGAAGACATTGCTTTTGATCCTGTTGAATTGTTTTCACAAATGTCTGCAGAGGGATATAGTTTTGGGCAAGAATGATGTGTTCCAGAAGGCAGCAACTCTTTAAGTATGACCAGGTAGAGAGGCGTCTTGGTTTATAACCTTATGTTTACTGGTGTTGCAGCAAATTATTTTGTGGTTTCTGTTGTCCCAGTAGGTGCAGGATATAGGTTTATATCCACATCATAGCTTTTATGGAGTTGTTTTGTTGTGCACAACCAATTAATGATCTTCATGTATGAAATATGTGGAGGTTTCAAAGATACATGGATGCAGTATTGAACTTGGCATTTTTTGACACAATTATGCTGATATGCCAGCTTTTGCCATATGCTGGCAACAGCACATGCAGCTGTCAGCAATGCTGCATCAGCTACTCCCTTGCAACCTTCTACTGCTCCCAGCACTGCCACCCTCCCTCCAGCCCCTACTACACCTGGTATGTCTTGTCTCACTGGGCTTTGGATAGCACTAGAATAAGCAATCGTTTGCAGGATCATCTGTGTGGCCTAATGTGTCCTGAAAGGTTGAAATGAATCAGGATCACAATTTGCCATGCTGTGGTAATGAACCCTCCTGAGTTATGAAGATGTCAAGCCTGCAAGGTTTTCAATTTTGTAGAGTTACTTCTGGTCACTTAAACACTCAACTGAGGGTATAATTGTATGCTCAGGTGGGGGCTGATGCCTTTTCATCTCTATGAGCTGTAAGATTTCTTGAGACGAGTGAATAATAGTCTGGAAACTTCATTTGCTGGTGATTGGCTGTTGCTACTGTTTCCATGTGGTCCAGGCTTGTTGATTGGCACATGTCATCTTCAATGAGGTAATAGGAAAGGGGCCAGGTCTCTAGTCTTAAGGGTTTAGAAAGTGACAGAATGTCTGAAAAGCCAGGTGTGCACACAGGGACAGCAAGCAATGGTGGAACAATGCAAGTGTAAGCATGGGTACAGGGAGCCATACCCAAAATCAATGATACAACTCCTAGTGCTGAGGTTCCCAAATATGTTGCCATCCCAAGCACTAATTTGGTAGAGCCTGTTGTGCCCCTTCCCTTGAGTGTTAGTACTGCAACTTTCCCAGGGACTCCTACAGTGCATCTTATTCGTGACTACCACTTCCAAGTTGTATCAGTTACTCCTCATCTGTCTGATTTTTCGTAAATGTCAGCTTCTACTATTTGTAGGAGACCCTTGATCTGCTTGGGTGGGTTATGGAAATTGTTGTCAAGGCTACTCCTCAGAGGAGATCAGTTCAGTGCAAACTTTTAACTGTCCACCTTGTTGGCCTATTTTGTTCACTCTACCCTTTTGTAGTTTTTTCTTTTTGTAGCATCTTTATGTCCTGTGAGATCATTGGATAAGCGGTTTAGAGGACCATCCAGTGCAGCGATTGACCCCTGCTTTCACCAGATGTTGCCAATGGACATGTGGATCCATGGGTAATGGTAAATTGGGAGCCTGGGATGGAGGATATGCATCAGTTGATGTTTGATATGGCCAACATGCGGGATAATATGCGTGTCCTGTCAGATGGACAAAGAAGAGAGATGGCTGCTTAGTTGGCCATGAAGATGAGGATGAATAATGAGCAGTTGTATCACTACAGCACCCACTGAAGACCTGAATAAAATAAAAATGTGAACCAAAGACAGGGTATGGGGGATGCAGTGTAGGATGTCAGGATGTTGGACTTTGATATCTAAGATGTTGGCATTGTTTGCAGGACCCCATCACAAGTGCTGCCAAATCAAACAAGAGAAAGGCTCAAGTGCAATGGAAGGCAAGAATGCTAAATCTTTCCTCAAGCTTGTAGCACCTTATGTGAGGTGACTCATAATTTGCTCTAGAACTCAAATCTTGTGGGTTTATTTTTGGGATCATGTTGATAGTTGTAGTAAGGACATTTGATATCTCATATTTGGCTTGGGTGCATTTAACAAGGGGATTTCAGCAGCAAATTTGTTGGATTTTGCTTCCTGCATGTAGACCATGCCTGATTTATAATGCAAGACCTTCCAATTTTCAGACATCTTTCCAAATTAGCAATTGTGAAAATTTAGTTGTAACCAGTAGATCTAGGTCTATTTATGTTGTGTAAGTTAATTCAACTAAGGTGGATGTCTTGTTGTTTGTTGGCTCTGCCCATAGGGAAGAGACTATGCATCTATGCAGGATTTGGACTTGGGGATAAAATTTTGGCTCACTCGTTGACCAATGTGGGGATGATAAATGTTCACAAAATGAAAATTTTCAGATGGATGTAATTTTTTATGTTTGGGGGTGGATGCATCAATATATAACGAAAGGCAGAGCCATTACGTGATGAGCTGCTTGTTGTTTATGGTTTAGAGTTGATGATTTGACACTAAATATGTCAAACAACTAAGTATGAAAGGAACAAGTTTAACCATCTTTATATATTTTTGGCTACCTACTTGAAGTGTGTATAGAAATGCTGCAGATTTAAAATAATTTTCTGAATTTTAAAAAATAAAAAAAATGTCAAAGTTTTCCAAAAATTATTGAATTTGCGATAGAAAAATTCCCAAATTTTTGCAACAATGCAGAATTTTGCACAAGAAAATAAATGTTAATGCACACCCACCTAGAGGAAAATGGCTCCTCCAATGATATAAATACAAGTTTGGATTTTGTTGCATGATGGGGGGTTATCTTTCAATTTTATATCAAGGAAGAAAAATAGACAATAATTCCATTGACAATGATTCATTGGAGCTGGTTTAGGTAGATCAACCTTAGGTTTCATAAGTCATCCTTTTGGATGACAATTTCAAACTAGAATTTGTTTAGTTGATTTCCAAGTAAAGAGGAATGAAAAGGTGTCCTTTCATATATCTATGTTTCTTCAAAGGTTTTTTTTCCAACACCATAGCCTTGAGCAAATTTTGAATTATACACCATTCCACATAACTGGTTTCGGGGTCTTCAAGTACTCATATGGGATATTTCTTAGGTGAGACAAGTGGTCCTTTTCTGAATCCACTCTTGGTTTTGCCAATTGTACTTGTGATGTAAATCAATGATGGGGGAACACCAGTTATACTCTAGAGCAAGCCCTGATTCAACCCCTTCCTACGTAACAAAACAGCATCTCACCGAACTGGGCTCAAGCCATCCATAGCACTTCACCTTACCTTTGGTGTAACTACTTGAATAATAGGGCATCATTTTGTCTATTCTGCTAACGCTTAGATGCGTCTTCACTTGAAGAGTCCCATCCATGGTAAAAGCAGCAATGCCTATTTCTGTTCCCATGCTGCCTCATTTAGAGGGCCAGAGTGAACCAGCATCCACCAGTGCACCAATGTGGATGGATGGTGCACTGATGGGTGCACCTTTTTCGTCCCTCCCTGTCCCTGGGCTAACCAAGGTGGCGAACTCAAGTTGACTTTTTTTTCCTTTCCTCAGCCCAGGTTGGTTTTTTTTTTTGGGAATTCTTTTTTCCTCACCCTCCACACCTGCCCTGGTCTCACGTACCTACCTACATTTAGTCTACTTGCCTACGCAGCTTGGCCTCCTCCCTCCCCCTCCTCCCTACCTACCTACCTACCTACTTGCCCCCCCAC
>Ga0116229_10011084_pt1 | contig 13389 bp, 11 predicted proteins | sample S1TSphgellanicum_3_FD_87313 | JGI IMG/M metagenome (GOLD analysis project Ga0116229, IMG submission 87313) | Host-associated microbial communities from peat moss isolated from Minnesota, USA - S1T2_Fc - Sphagnum magellanicum MG | ecosystem: Host-associated > Plants > Peat moss > Unclassified...
ACCTCTTTTCACAATTCATCGCTTTCCTTGGCAGTCTTCAGGGTTTTGAGGAGGCAGGAGGACGAAGGCAGGGGGCAGGAGGAGTAAGAATTAATTAAGTATTATGCTTAACAATTACTTTCTACCAGTATAGATATTTACCTCCTGCCCCCTGCCTCCTGCCTCCTTCCTGGTGTCTATGGCGCGGTGGAACCACACTGAAACCTTCCCGAACTCAGAGGTGAAACGCTGTCGCGGCGACGATAGTTTGGGGGTTGCCCCATGTCAAAATAGCTCGATGCCAGGTTTATATTTACACCAGTAGCCTCTCCCTTGATGTATTTGGGAGGGGCTTTTGGCTTGTTTTAAAGTAAAGTTATGAGTTTTATCCCCTTTTGGGGATAAATATAGAGTAATATTATAGACATAAAACAATATAATTTTTATAGCATTTAAAAATGCCAAGAACCGCTACATCGACTAAGCACCAATCAAATTCTGTTTTAACCTGGGGAGATAATACTGAATTACTAGGCTTAGTCTTTGATCTAGAAGCAATTAGTGACTCTTCCCTATACTCTCAATACTCCATCGGTCTCCATGCTTGGTTTCTAGATCAAGTGCGCCAATATAGTCAGGAGCTTTCCGCTCATTTACATGATGGTGAGTCGGAAAAACCATTCAATATTTCTGCTCTGGAAGGTCAATTACTTCCATATGGGAAGCAATTACAGTTACAAGCAAACCAGACATATCATTGGCACGTTAACGCTTTTTCACAACCAGTAGTGCGATTTTTCCATTTTTGGTTAGACCATCTCCCATCAATTCTCGATTTAAAAAGCGCTTCAATGCTGATCAAACAGGTAAGAATAGCCCATCCACCTAAAACTTATCTCCAGCTATTAAACTCATCCGTAAATCAGAAGGAAGTTAGTCTCAGCTTTGTTTCTCCTACCAGTTTTCGGCGAAAAGGTCATCATTTTCCCCTTCCAGTACCCGCAAATCTCTTCCATAGCTACTTACGGCGCTGGAATGATTTTTCAGGTAGAGCTATAGAACAAGAGGCTTTCATCAACTGGATAGATGAAGGAGTAATTATTCATCAGCATCGATTGGAGTCAATCAAGGTAGCCGCTGGTAAACAGGGTTCTGTAACTGGATTTACGGGAGCTATGAGGTTTGGTTTGAGCAAAACAGCTTTACAAAATGTTGAATTTACCCAACTCTTTTATGCTTTAGTCCAACTCGCTCCCTATTGCGGTACTGGACATAAAACTACCTTTGGGTTGGGACAAACTCAACTAGATTGGGTGGAACCAGAACCAAATACCACTACTCAGGTACTCACCAATATCCTGGGAGCGCGAATTGAGGAGTTAACTGATATTTTTGTTGCTCAGAAAAAACGTCTGGGAGGCGATCGCGCTGAAAAAGCATCTTTGATCTGGGCAACAATTTTAGCCAGGAAAGAAATGGGAGATCCTGTAAAAGCAATTGCTGAAGATTTACAAATACCTTGGCAAACAGTAAAAACTTATCTTAAGTTAGCTCGTAAAGCACTTAAACAAGAACATCTCAATCATAATACAGATGATTCTACAACCACCACCCCTAATTTAAGCTGACATAGTTAACTTGGTTAACAATCCTTGAAACAGCCTCAAACCATGAGAACTACCCAGAAATTGATCTGCTGCTCTTTCTGGATGGGGCATCATACCTAAAATATTTCCTTGAGGATTACATATTCCAGCAATGTTGTTACAGGAGCCATTAGGATTATCCCCATGATAGCGAAATACAACTTGTCCATTTTTTTCAATTGCTGCTAATGTAGGAGCATCAGCATAGAATCTTCCTTCCCCATGAGCAATGGGTAAGGTAATAACTTCCCCTGCTGTATAAGCTTGGGTCCAAGCTAGATCTTTGTTTCCGACTTGTAAATGTACGCGATCGCAAATAAAGTGTAAATTCTGGTTTTTGGTTAATACCCCAGGTAATAAACCTGCTTCTGTGAGTACTTGGAAGCCATTACAAATACCAAGCACAAATTTGCCTTGTTGAGCATGAACCATAACTTGTTCCATAACAGGAGCATAACGAGCGATCGCACCACATCGGAGATAATCCCCATAACTAAAACCTCCAGGGATAATCACGATATCCACATCACTAATATCTGTTTCTTGATGCCAAACCATGCGTGTTGGCTGACAAAGTAAGTCTCTAGTAACGTAAGCAATATCGCGATCGCAATTAGAACCTGGAAAAACTAAAATCCCAAACAGCATAAGCCCAAATTAGATAAATTATATGATTGTGATTTTTTTTGATCGCCTGTACTAGTTACATGAGGCAAAAAGCGGAGTTTGACAAACTCCGCCCATGGACATACTTTAGAAAACTCCCGTTTGTGACTCAACCTCAATTAAATCAAAGCGATAATTCTCAATTACGGGATTAGCCAACATTTGATTACAGATCTGATTTAAGTCTTGTCGCGCCTTACCTTCATCACGAGAGATGATAGTGATTTCCATATACTTGCCTATACGCACCTGCTCGACATTATCGTATCCCAGTTGCCTGAGTCCAGATTTCACAGCCACACCAGCAGGGTCTAAGACTGAAGGACGAAGCGTCACGAAAACTTTAGCTATATACTTCCTTTGCATAGTCTTAAAACTACCCACAATCAACACACTCAGCCTTTACTCTATCAAAAATAGTTGTGTTTGGAACAATCAAATATAGGGATACTATTTTCTGGTGGTTATACACTGGCTGATCAGACCATCAATTTTTCGCTTTTTCGCTAAACTAGGATTATCAGTGTTTTTCCCTGAAGATTGCTGCTCACAACAAAAGATAGAAATATTCATGCTGACAAATACCATTATATTCTCCAACCAACTGCCTACCCTGCAATATTCCTCAACCTCAGAGCAATTTGACGAGACTTGGGAAGCTCCCCTATCCATCTTATTAGGACTAGGACGTGCTGCGGGTGCTGATTTTATCGAATTTTTTCTAGAACGACATAATTACATTAGCTGTTTAGCGGAAGATGATGTAATTACTAGCATTTCACCCAGTTTAGCCACAGGTGCAGGAGTGCGCGTATTTCGCGGTAAAGCTGATTGTTACGTCAGTACGAATAATCTGACATTTATCGGTTTAAAGGCTGCTTTAGAAAAAGGTTTGGCTATCTTGGGATTGCAATTACCGACAGCGAATGCTTTTATTCCCGAAATCAATTTGGAAATATTCCGGGATTATGCTAGTCGTCGAGGTAAGGATAGCTGGCTGGGTTTGTGCAGTTCTATTCAGGAAATGGGAGAAGTCTTACTAGATAGCACTGGGCAATTGCAAAAGAAAGTCAGTCATGTGCAATCCCGGCGAGCTAATTATTTCAGAGATTGGCAAGAAGTATTAGTTGCTGGTAGTGATGGAACTTTTGCTAGAGATATTCGGCTAACCCAGTCCGTGGCTTTGAATGTACTTTGTGCAGATGGCGCTAACCGAGTATCCATTGGCGATCGCACAGGAAATACTAGTGATGCTAACTTCCTCAGAACTTGGGATGCTGAAAAATCAGCCGCCACAGTGGGCGAATCTGCTGGTAAAATGCTCTACGCGGATTATGTAGAATCTGGCAATTATCCGATTATTATGGCTAATCACTTTGGTGGTGTCATCTTCCATGAAGCCTGCGGTCATCTTTTAGAAACTACACAAATCGAAAGAAAAACCACACCCTTTGCTGATCAAAAAGGCCAAAAAATTGCCCACGAGAGTCTGACAGCCTGGGATGAAGGTAGATCAGAAAATGCTTTCGGGACAATTGATATGGATGATGAAGGTATGCCCGCCCAAAGAACCCTCCTGATTGAAAAAGGCGTGTTGAAAAACTTCTTAGCAGATAGAGCAGGTTCCTTACGTACAGGACATCCTAGAACCGGTAGTGGTCGTCGTCAGAATTATACTTATGCGGCTGCTAGTCGGATGCGTAATACTTATATCGCTACTGGCGAGTACAGCACCCAAGATTTATTTGCCTCTATCGATAAAGGTATTTACTGTAAAAAAATGGGTGGTGGTAGTGTTGGCGCTACAGGTCAATTCAACTTTGGTGTGGATGAAGCTTACTTAATCGAAAATGGTAAAATTACTAAACCTTTAAAAGGAGCTATTCTCATTGGTGAAGCCAAAGAAATCATGAATAAAGTTTCTATGTGTTCTCAGGATTTAGAACTTGCGCCTGGATTTTGTGGTTCTGTCAGTGGCAGTATTTATACTACAGTTGGTCAACCTCACATAAAAGTCGATTCTATTACTGTTGGCGGACGCTAACTAGAAATAATCAGAAGTAATTGTCAATTCTGAAATATTCTCAAGATTCTGAATGGAGATTTTCAATTAAATATGCCAAATATTCAAGAAATTGCTAGTCGCGCCCAGGAAAATGCCCATAAACTGGGTATTCAGAAATTCGATATCTACGGTTCAATAGTAGATGAGACAAACGTTCAAGTAGATCAAGGTGAAGCGAAACAGGTTAAAGCTTCAAACCGTTCCGGTGTAATTGTGCGGGTATGGAATGAAGATAATACAATGGGTGTCACCAGTACCACCGATGTAGACTCTAGTGGATTAGAATTAGCTTTAAAAACTGCTTATGAAGCTAGCTTCTTTGGTGTAAAAGAACATGTACCAGATTTTAGTCCAGAAGCAACAGCACCTCTAGAAAATCAATCCTCAGAAAAATTCCCCCAAGCTCCAGTTAATCAACTGATTGAAAAATTAGTCTCAGCAGAAAAAGAACTGCTATCAGCACATCCTGCGATTAAGGGAGTTCCTTATAATGGTTTAGCCCAAAGGGATATTGACCGATTTTATCTGAACAGTGCTGGTGCTTTGAGAAATGAATCTCATTCCTTCGCCTCAATTTACCTTTATAGCAAAACTGAGGAAGAAAATAAAAGACCTCGTAGTGCTGGTGCTGTCAAAATCGATCACAGTTTAGCAACTCTGGATATCAATGGTTGCATCAAAGAAGCTGCTGAAAAAACCATTAGCCACTTAAATTACGAAAAAATTGAGTCTGGTAAATACCAAGTGGTTTTTAGTGCGGATGCTTTTTTGAGTCTATTAGGTGCTTTTTCCAACTTGTTCAACGCCCAAAATATTCTTGATCATCAGAGCTTATCAAAACCCGAAGATCTAGGTAAGCAAATTGCTTCCCCTCTCATTTCCGTAGAGGATGATGGCTTACACCAAGCTAACATTGGTGCGGACACATTCGATGATGAAGGTACTCCTATTCGTCGGATTTCCCTGATTGAAAGCGGTGTATTAAAAAGTTTTCTGCACAGTGCTGGAACTGCTAAAAGGCTAAATAGTCAACCCACAGGTAATGCTGGTATTGGAGCAAAAGTTAGCATTAGTCCCAACTTTTATCACGTCTTCGCCGCCCAATCAGCCCAACACGAGTTGAGTTTAGCCACTGCGGAAAATGTCATCTTGATTGATGAATTACAAGCTCTCCATGCGGGGGTAAAGTCCCTACAAGGCTCTTTCTCTTTACCTTTTGATGGCTGGTTGGTAAACAAGGGAATTAAAACTAGTATTGAGTCAGCTACTGTTGCTGGTGATTTCCTGGAACTTTTACAATCTATTATTTATGTAGAGAAAGAAGTTGAGTTTACCCCAGGAGGAGTTTGTCCGAGAATTTGGGTAAATGAACTTTCAATCACAGGTGAGTAAATTTAAGGTATCATGACTTTTGACTGTCACTATTTCATAGACTGTGATATAAATGATGAAATAGTTAAACCCTCAGTTCCACACTGAGGGCGATTGTCAATTAAGGTTTATCTACTCCTTTATGCATGACGATTGTAACTAAATCGGGAAGGTTTGACTAAAGGAGTTATTTTGTGAATCATTCGGGAGCATCACTCGATCACCGGGTTGCTCCTAGATGGTTTACTAGTGCTTTTAGTCCTAAAAGATAGCTTTGGACACCAAAACCACTAATTTGACCAACTGCTACGGCTGATATATAAGAGAAATGACGAAAATCTTCTCTACGATAAATATTACTCAAATGGACTTCTACAGTAGGTAAGTTAACAGCAGCGATCGCATCTCGCAGAGCTATACTAGTATGAGTGTAAGCACCAGGATTAATCAATATTCCGTGATGATGTCCTAAAGCCCCATGAATAGCATCTACTAAAGTCCCTTCATGATTAGATTGGATAAACGAGGTATCCACTTCCATCTGAGTAGCTTCAGATTCTAATAAGCGATTAATTTCAGATAGAGTCAGAGAGCCATAAATTCCTGGTTCTCTGAGTCCTAATAAATTGAGGTTTGGTCCGTGGAGTACCAATATACTAAAAAATGGCAAGACTAACTCCCAAAGAAACTACCCAAAGATTTATAAATTTAGTAACAACTTAGTAATAACTTAGTGACGACGTGAACGTTCATGTACTGGAATAGGAATTAATTCCGGTTCGGGTTCGGCTTCTGAACCTACTAGAGCCCCAATCAATTTTTTCGCTAACTCTTTTAGCTTCTCCAGCACCTTTTCTAGAAAATCCATGAAATTAACCGCTCCTGAGATACTACCTCAAACTTAGATTGGCTTTGTATATACACAACAGTAGTACTTAACTTACCCTTGACTAAATATTATGGTTAAGGCATTTTCTTACCTTTAGGCATTAACCATAACGGAATCTGGTATTGTGCTTTCCCCTACTTTTTATCATCATATCACATGAAAAAGCGAATGAATTACCTTCCCGGAAGAAAAGAGGGAATTAGAGCAGTGAGAGATGCGGGGGGTCATAAGTGTAGGTTATTTACACCTATGAGCATCCCTTGGCTTTTCTATGAGGTAGATTTTGATTTAGCTGTAGAAGTTGTAGAAGTTGTAGAGGTTTTAGCAGTTTTAGCAGTTTTAGATTTGCTAGTTTTGCGGGAGGCTTTTGCAGGGGATTTTGCTGCGAGCAACTCTAAAGCCATAGAGAGAGTAATACTCTCTACTGTTTGTCCTTCTGGAAGACTCGCATTAGTTTTACCATGTTTGATATAAGGTCCATAAGGACCATCATAGATATTAACTGGTGAGTCATCTTCAGGATGCTTACCTAACTCGCGTAAAGTTGCTTTGGACTTACTATTACTAGTACTACGGGTCTTTTTAGGTTCAGATAATAACTCTAAAGCCCGTTCCAGAGAAATTGTTAAGACATTATCAGTGGGTTTGAGAGAGCGGTAGTCCTTTCCAGCTTTTCCCTGATCATGAACAACATAAGGTCCAAATCGTCCCAAATTAGTTTGGATTTTACTACCTGTAGCCGGATGAGCGCCTAAAGTTCGTGGTAATGATAACAAACCGACTGCAATATCTAGGGTAATTGTGTCTGACGTTACGCCTTTAGGTAAAGAAGCTTGCTTAGGTTTAGGATTTTCCTCAGACTTATCACCCAATTGAACATATGGACCGTAAGTGCCAATTTTTAAATATATTGGCTCCCCAGTTTCTGGATGAATACCTACCTGGTCTGGACCTACAGTTTTTTGCCTTAATAAGACCTCCACTTGCTTAGGATCGAGGTCAGCAGGTGTCAGATCTTTAGGAATAGATGCAGTGACAATACTATCTCCATGCCCAACTTCAATGTAGGGACCATATTTGCCAATGCGAACTTTAGCGTCTAAATTTTCCAGTTCTACAGTTCTAGCAAGAGTTGCATCGATTTGACTTTCTTGTACTTTAACTAGTGTTTCTAAACCTGTCTCACCCTGGTAAAATGTTCTTAAATATGGCAACCATTCAACCTCGCCTGTAGCAATATCATCTAAAGTTTGTTCCATTTTCGATGTAAAGCTGGTATCAACAACATCTGGGAAATATTTTTCCAGCAAATCTGTGACTGCAAAGGCGGTGAAAGTAGGAATTAGTGCATTATTTACCAATTGGGCATAACCCTTGTCCAGGATAGTGCCAATAATACTAGCGTAGGTACTTGGGCGACCAATTCCCTCACTTTCTAAGGTTTTTACTAGGGTTGCTTCTGTATATCTGGCGGGAGGCTGAGTTTCATGCTTGACTGCTTCTAATGCATTACATTGAGGATTATCCTGTACTTTCAGGGGTGGCAAAATTACTTCTTGATCCTCTAATGCTGCCTCAGGATCGTCAGAACCTTCCACATAAGCACGTAAGAATCCTGGGAAGTCAATCCGTTTGCCAGAAGACCGAAAACCCGCTACGTCAACTTTTAATTGTACAGTTACTTGGGTCTGGCGAGAATCAGCCATTTGACAAGCAACTGTGCGCTTCCAAATTAAATCATATACTGCAAATTCTCGTCCGCCTAAACCTGTCTCTTGGGGAGTGCGAAAGGTTGCACCGGCTGGACGAATTGCTTCATGCGCTTCTTGTGCGCCTTTAGATTTAGTAGTATATTGTCTGGGTTCGGGACTTAAATACTCTTTGCCATATTTTTGTTCTACACAACTGCGAGCAGCAGCGATCGCCTGTTCCGATAGATGTACAGAATCTGTACGCATGTAGGTGATATACCCTTGCTCATACAGATTTTGGGCAATGCGCATTGTATCTCTAGCTGATAAACGCAGCTTGCGGTTAGATTCTTGTTGCAGGGTGGAAGTAGTAAATGGAGGCGCAGGCTTGCGTATGACTGGACGTTCTTCCACGTCTGTCACAGTCCAGGTTTTGTCAAGTAGCTGTTCTTTGAGTTCTCTAGCTTGAGTTTCATTCAGCAAGACGACATTTCGCCCTGTGACGATTTTACCTGTCGCTGGATCGAAATCACTACCAGTAGCTACTTTGGTACCTGCTAAAGTCACCATTTGAGCAGTAAAGGCAGACTTTTCTAGGGCTAAACTGGCTTTTAAATCCCAGTATGTACCTTCATGGAAGGAACGACGCTGACGTTCTTTGTTAACTAATAGTCTGACCGCTACAGATTGAACGCGTCCTGCAGATAGTCCCCAAGCAATTTTTTTCCATAAGAGCGGAGAAAGGGTATAGCCTACCAAGCGATCGAGAATCCGTCTAGTTTCTTGAGCGCGGACTAACTGTTCGTCGATATTGCGACAGTTATTCAAAGCTTTCTTGATAGCATCTTGAGTAATTTCATGAAATACCATCCGCTTTGTTGGCACTTTCGGTTTGAGTAGCTGGTATAAATGCCAACTAATGCTTTCGCCCTCCCGGTCTTCGTCAGTTGCCAAAATCAGTTCATCTACGTTTTTCAGCGCATCCTTGAGCTGAGTAACAACTTTCTTTTTGTCCTTGGGGACAACGTATAGAGGTTCAAAATCGGCATCTATATTCACTCCAAGCTGGGCCCATTTTTCCCCTTTAACGGCTGTGGGAATTTCGCTGGCTGATTGAGGTAGGTCACGCACATGACCCATAGAGGCTTCTACCCGAAAGTCCTTTGGCAGGTAGTTACGAATGGTACGAGCTTTGGTTGGAGATTCGACGATGACGAGAGTTGACATGGAAATTTTCACTCATAGAATAGCTGCGCAGCTAAACAGTCAAGTTGGGATAATTTCGGCAGAATGTCAAGATAGGAAATCACATTTAAGTAGTGATCTCCTTTAAAACACACTACCACACTAGGGGACAAAGGAAAATAGCTGACAGTATCCCCAAATTCTAGATTAACTCGTGATCATCAGACTTAATGTTATAATAAATCATTTGTATAGATACTAAGTATAAATAACTCCTGAAGACAAGCAGATAAATATAACTTTGTCCAAGAACTATAGATAAAATGAACTCAGTTAGCTTGCATGTCTAATCACTAAAGCCTATACATACTATGGATTTTGCTAATCTCGCATCCCAGTTGAATGCTGGCACAATTTTGCCTGAGGGAATTGTGATTCTCACCCTGTTAGGGGTTTTGGTTTTTGATTTGATTTTGGGGCGCAGATCTGCAAATTGGCTAGCATATCTGGCGATCGCTGGGTTGTTGGCGGCGATCGCTGCTCTGAGTTTTCAATGGGACGGGATTAATCCCATTGCTTTTAGTGGTAGCTTCAACAGTGATCATCTCAGTCTGGTATTTCGCGGTATTATTGCCCTATCTACTGCAGTCACCATCTTAATGTCAATTAGCTATATTGAGCAAAGTGGTGCTGCTTTAGCAGAATTTATCGCGATTTTATTGTCTGCCACATTAGGAGGAATGTTTATCTCTGGGGCTAATGACCTAGTGATGATTTTTATTTCTCTAGAAACCCTGAGTATTTCTTCCTATCTACTCACAGGTTATACAAAACGCGACCCTCGTTCCAATGAAGCAGCACTAAAATACCTGTTAATTGGAGCTTCTAGTACAGCAGTATTTTTGTATGGTGTTTCCCTGCTATATGGTTTATCTGGTGGAGAAACCCAACTGGATAAAATTGCTAGTGGTATTACCCACAACAACATAAGTCATTCTCTAGGTTTAGTCATAGCCCTTGTCTTTGTTATAGCAGGTATTGGCTTTAAAATATCCGCTGCTCCTTTCCATCAATGGACACCAGACGTTTATGAAGGTGCTCCCACCCCAGTAATTGCCTTTTTATCCGTTGGTTCTAAAGCAGCTGGTTTTGCTTTAGCAATTCGGCTTTTAACCACTGTCTTTCCTATGGCGATCGCAGAATGGCAATTTGTCTTTACTGCTCTGGCTGTTCTGAGTATGATTTTGGGTAATGTTGTAGCTTTAGCCCAAACTAGCATGAAGCGAATGCTAGCATATTCATCAATTGCCCAAGCCGGATTCATCATGATTGGCTTTATTGCGAATACACAAGCAGGATACGCCAGTATGATATTCTATCTTCTGGTTTACCTATTCATGAACCTGTGTGGATTTACTTGTATTATCTTGTTTTCGCTGCGGACAGGAACCGATCAAATATCCGACTACTCAGGACTTTATCAAAAAGATCCTCTTTTGACCTTAGGGTTGAGTATCTCTCTGTTATCGTTGGGTGGTATTCCCCCGCTAGCAGGATTTTTCGGTAAGATTTACTTATTTTGGGCAGGTTGGCAAGCTGGTCTTTACGGTCTAGTTTTATTAGGTCTAATTACTAGTGTAGTATCTATCTACTACTATATTCGTGTAGTTAAGATGATGGTAGTCAAAGAATCCCAGGAAATGTCTGATGTCATCAAGAATTATCCTGAAGTCCGGTGGAACTTACCTGGTCTCAGACCATTACAAGTAGTTTTGATCCTCACCTTGATTGCTACTTCCATATCTGGAATTTTAGCGAATCCACTTTTTACCTTAGCCAATAATTCCGTCGTCAAAATTCCGACATTGGAAGCAGTATCGCTTGTAAACAATCAAGTGAATGTAATACAAGATTAATCATAAATCGCTTATGGGGATTGGGGAATGTTTAATTATAAATACTGATATAATTCCTCATTCCCATCTCGAAAACATTAGTCTCAAAATTAATAGCATAGAGGAGCAGTGCTAGCGCTGATTAATAGGAATTACTTATAGCTACTTTATTTAACAAAGGATATCGGTTAGACTAGTAAGAAATTCATGTATTTATAACCATGTAAACATGATTAAATAAATTTCCACATTTTTATGTTAACTAAGGAAATCGACCTTTGGACAAATAAAATAGTAAAAGTTGTCAGTGAAAGATTCATAGTCATCGCGATCGCAACTCTTCTCGTCTCCACAATACTGCTATTTGTCATAACAGGCTGGATACAGAGTTCTTGTTATCCAATGATCACTGGGGGGATTTTACCTAAATCATGTCAAGACCAGGAGAGAAAACTAGAAATTATTCAGGATCGACGAACTCATGGAAATGTTTTATTACTACTCGCTTTAGATCCTAATTCTGATAAAAATCTGATTAGAGCTTTGATTTCTTCCCTGGATCAGCCAAGAGTTGGTTACAACAAGAGTGAACGTCAAAAAATCCAGATGGCGATCGCCAGGAGAGCGGACACTCCTGGTGATGTATTGGAAACATTAGCTAAATCCGCTGATTTAGATGTTCTAGAGACAATTGCTGTGCGCCAGACTGCTAGCCCTAACGTGCTGAGAGCCGTATATAATAACCCTAAAGCAAATGTCTATGAAATTCAGATGTTATTAGCGGAGAATAGCCAAACACCTGATGACGTATTACGAAAACTAGCGGATTTAAGAGTTTTAGATATTCTATTACAAATAACCAATCGTCAGCATATTTCTGTTGATGTCATTAGAGCATTAGCCATTAACTCCATAAATCAGGACGTTAAGAGTGAAGAGCTAAAATCATCTGAAAATAAACCTATTGTAAATACCTATGAAAAAATTCACAGAGCATTAGCAAAAAATCTAGAAACACCTGATGATGTCCTGCAAAAATTGGCAGATTTAAAAGAACCGTTTACTTTATTAGAAATAGCAAAACGCAAGCAAATTTCTGTCAACGTTCTCAGAACATTAGCTAATAATTTTTCTATCAACAATAATCCCAACTTACAACTTCGGATTGCTATAAATCCTACCAGTTCTGAAGATGTATTGCAAACTTTGGCTAATTCTAAATATGAAAGAACCTTAGTAGCGGTAATTAATAATCCCCATAACACTAAATCTGTAATTGAAATAGTAGCAAATAATCGCATCGTTTGGAGTGGTGACCGTGTTCAGTTAGCATTAGCTAGTAACTCTAATATTACCACTAGTATTATAAAGAGATTAGCTTCATCAACAAATGTGGACATCTTATGGAGGTTGTACAAAAACCCCGTTGTAAGTCCAGATATAAAGAAGTTCATAGAACCAAGACTAACTTACAATTCTCCGCAGCCAGATGATCCTCCACCTCCCGATCCCATTATCCCTCCACCTCCTGAGCCAATTCCAACTCCTAAAATAAGCTCTTCCATCAAGCAAAATTGTTCAGAAGAACATAATAAAAATAATTTAAGGGGATTGGGGATTGGCTTACTTGGTGCGGTAGCAACAGCAGGTTTAATATTTTTCGGAGCTATTAGCGCTCCTGTTGTACTACCACTTGGTGTAGGAGCCGCTGCTGGTTTAATTACAAAAGGTGGTTTAGAATTATTCAATAAATGTCAGAATTAATCATTGTAGGATTTTAGGAGGTTACAGCCAAAATATGCAAACTGATAATTGGAATGTTCATAAAATATTCGAGAAACCAATAGCAAAGTGGTTTATTTCTTTGTCAGTAATTTTTTTAGGTGTTGCATAATAGAGGGAGTTGTTAAAGGAATCTACCATGCAGTGTCCATACTGTGAGTCAAACAAAACACGGAAGAATGGCTTTAGACGAGGTAAACAAAATCACAAATGTACTAGC
>Ga0116229_10011088_pt1 | contig 13386 bp, 13 predicted proteins | sample S1TSphgellanicum_3_FD_87313 | JGI IMG/M metagenome (GOLD analysis project Ga0116229, IMG submission 87313) | Host-associated microbial communities from peat moss isolated from Minnesota, USA - S1T2_Fc - Sphagnum magellanicum MG | ecosystem: Host-associated > Plants > Peat moss > Unclassified...
AGAAGAAGAAGAAGAAGAGAAAGCTCAAGCATGAAGCTACTGCTGCTGCTGCTGCTGCTACATCCTTGTAGCATTATTGTTGTTGTCCATTCTCTTCAAAGAGCTTGATAATGAATGAGTCTTTCAGGGAGGCTTAAGGCTTTCCTCTTCAGACATCATCTTCTCCTTCTATCTCGGAGATTGAAGATGGATCCTTATGACTGATGAGGGTTGAAGGGTAAGACAGGCACAGAGGGACAGAGAGAGGATTTTGATCTGATCCCAACTGTGTGTTTTGTTTTGTGTTTCTGTTTTTTATGGGGTTTCGTGTGCAGTTTTGGTTTCTTCAGTGGGTGTGAATTTTCATGCGCAGATTTGGTCATTGGGTAGTCACTGCTTTTAGACTCTTCCTGCTCTTCCTCCTCCTCCTCCTCCTCATGTCGTCCTCAATGATCAAGAGCTAATTGGGTGCAAGCCAGAAGAGCTTGGATCCAACAAGCGACAAGTAAACAACTGTAAGGAGAACAACAAGAGGAGAGAGAGAGAGAGAATTGGGTGTGTTGGGTGGTGAACAGTGAAAACATCTGTTGACGGAGATGATGATGATGATTCAGTCGTGAAGCATGCAAGGATTTATCTAATCATCATCATCATTATCACAGATCCTGTTGAGGATCAAAACCCCAAATTTTTTTTTGCAGAAAGATCTCGGAGTGTCTGACAAGTCTCTTGTGACCCAATTGTAGTAGCATCCTTTCTTCACTTTCTTCTTGACTGCAAAGTGTCCAACAAGTCTCACCCAATTGCACTATTGCACCCATCAGCAGATTGCTTGCTTGCTTCTTTCTTTCTTTCTTTCTTACTTCTTGGGTGTAGAGGAGTGTTGGAGAAGAAACAAACACTTGGTGCTTTTGGGAGAAGAAGGAAGATCTGGTGTTGAAGGTAGCTCCGTCTTTTGGCTTTCCTTTTGGGGGTTGCCGCAGAAGCATTAGCTACCCACAACCAATCCACACAAGAAGAAACGACCACAGACGTTGAAACTCGCTGCTTGGGGAAACTGCAAGAAGAAAGAAAGGTGGGGAAAGAGGAGGAAGGAGGAAGGAGGAGAAGGTTGTACAATGGGAAGTTGTAACCAGCAATCCAGACTTGGCGTTGTGTGCATCGCTGCTTGTGTCTCGGTGTGTATACTTCTTGCAGTGCCCACTGTGCTCTGCTTCGCCACTCGCGTGAGTCTAGTAGAAGAAGAAGAAGGTGCAAGAGGAGGAAGAGGCGGAGGAGCAGCAGCAGCAGCAGCAATCATCCAAGAAAAACCTTTGCCCTTCATCGTGCTACATGGTAAGGAGGTCTCTTCTGTGTCTCTATCTCTTCCTCTTGTCTCTTCCCCTCTCTCTCTCTCTGTGGCCCTGTGTGTTTGTGTCTCTTCTCCTTCATGTACAGCAGAAGGCATGTTTGACAATTCCATTGTGAGATTGGTTTTTTTCTGTGAAAACAAAGAAAAAATGGGTTGGGAGCTAACAAAGCTTGAAGGGAGATGATGATGATGATGATGATGATGATGGGTGATGCTGCTGCATGTTGGTATTGGGGTTTTCGTAGGCATTGGAGATGAATGCAAGAATCACGGGCTTTACCAGTTCACACAACTCCTCATCAACGTATCAGGAGCTGTTGGCTTCTGCATGTATGTAGTAGTTCTGTTCTCCTGTCCTGTCCATCTCAGATGCATTTTCTCTTTGACGAGATGAATCTTCTTCTTCTGTGGTGCTATAGGTTTTTCAGTCCCATCTCGTCTGCATTTTTCTTTCACAAGATTTCTGCCAAGCCTTTTTTTCAGTCCATCTAGCTCATGTGCATTTTCTTCCAAAGCTGCTCATGAGCAAGGAGGTGCGGCAGCAGCAGAGGGCTCTCAATCATGTGTGCTGCTTTTCCTCCTCTTATCTCACATCCTGATTTTGTTTCTCTTCCAGTGAGATTGGTGATGGAGCAGGTGATTCATTTTTCATGCGCCTTGACAAGCAGGTAGGTGATGATGAAGCACCATCATTTTTTTGCCCCCCCTTCTGGAAGCTTGAGAATCAATCAACTGCAATTTCTATTGATTCTTTTGGAAGACACAGATAAACTGCAAAATTTCAGTTAAGAAAGATGCATCATTTTTTCAAAACCTTGCAAATCTTTGCCTCTCTTTGATCTGGCAACATGATTGCATTGCTGGGGTTGTGGGGTGGGAGCAGGCAGACTTGGTTTGTGATCAGGTATTGTATTCAACCTTTAGGTTCTCTCTCTCTCCTTCCTTGGATACCTCTCTGTGCTCAGTTTTTTCTTTGAGGTTTTCTACATCATGGTTGTTGTTGCTTGAGAGAAGAAACTCAAGGAAGAGCGTATAAAGTGGATGCTTTTTGTGATTTTTGCAAATGGAATTGAAATCTGGCTGACTACTTACTACAGGTCAAAGAGATACCAGAGTTGCAATCTGGGTACAATATTGTTGGCTTATCCCAGGTACATTCTCTGCTTGTACGGTCGTTCATCACTCTCCTTCGATCTACTTAGTACTACTACTGTGTCCTGTGCTGCTGACGAAGCATTTTTGGAGTTGGAGGGGATACTTACATACATACTGCTGACATTTTTTGGATGGAGGATGTGTTGATGTGTTGATGTGTGTGTGCGTGTGTGCACAGGGCAATGTGATAGGTCGTGCAGTCATTGAGTTCTGTGACAGTGGACCACCCGTGAGTCTGTGTCTCTTTTGACAGACATTACCTACCCACAAGTGCCTTTTGCCTTTTGCCATCATGAATTGTATTTGTGAGCTTCTTGGATAGTATATTTAGCCTGTTGCAAATTTACATTATGTACATGTGGGTTGGGCTATTGGCAGGTTCACAACTTTGTGTCACTTGGTGGACCACATGCGGGCACTGCCTCCGTACCTGGATGTGCAGTAAGATTAATCTTGGGTTTTACAGAAGCACCTCGAAAGAATTATTATTTTCTTTGCCTCTTCTTGTTGTAAAGAAACTTCTTCAAATTGTAGCTAGCCTCTTAAAATGGGTTGAGCATTTGTTCTAAAAGGTTTTATCATTGTGTGCATTTTCTGTTACCATGTGAAGTTGTATAACAAGAGTTGAAGAAAAGAAAATAGAAGTGGATGGTTATGACCAGATGATCATTGTTGTGGACTTTGGCATATACACTGTTGTGGGTGTGTGTGTGTTCAGGCAATGTCTCTTTGCTGGGTAGCCACAGCGTTGATTCGCTTGGGTGTCTATTCTTCATTTGTTCAGGTTTTTCTACCCCCCCCCCCAATCTTTTTCAACAGCAGCTGATATATGTTTTTGGAACACAAACTGCCACTGTTTATTAAAACGTTAATGAACAAAAGCAGATTCTTATTGATTTGAACACTGTCGGATCCTCTGTTTTGAGGGAAAAAACCTGCATGTGTTGGGTCTGAAGGTACCCATCAGTAGTAGTAGTAGTAGTAGTAGTAGCGCATTATAGAAGATGGGAGTTTTTCCATCATGAGTGACTACTTGTTCATCCCTAACTGATGAGGCTGTGGTTTACACTTTTGGGGTGTGATTTTGCAGAACCATCTTGCACCAAGTGGCTATGTAAAAATACCAGATGTGAGTAATCACTATTTTGGTTCACCCTGATTGTACTAACTGGATTGTCATGAAGCTGCTGCCACTGTCGTTCCTTGCTTCTCACTCCTTCTTGCCAAAAAAAAACTCCCTGTTTTGGACCCACCCACCCCTCATCTTTCTGTCTTCCGTTCCACCTGATTGTCTGTCATCTCACTTGGAACAGCTCTGGTTTTTTGTATTATATTTTGTTATGAAATCTTTTGCATACTCAAAAGGGACAAGGGCATGTATAGTGGAAATTGGAATGAGATGTGTTGTGGTGGTGGTGGTGGTGGTGTGTTTGAAATAAATCTGCAGGACTTGGATGCATATTACAAGGGCTGTTTGTTTCTCCCAAAGCTTAACAATGAGATTGCTTCCAATTGGAATGCCACATACAAGGACCGATTGAGCAGCCTAAACCATCTCGTGTTAATAATGGTATGCTCTCTTTTCTCTTTGATTCTCTTGGAAATCCCCTTTCAGCCCATTCAAATATTGTTTATGACGTGTTTTAAGGAGTCTATGTATGAGAGATGCAGGGTGCAAAATATCTTTTGTTCTTTTTTCATGCATAATCAATCAATCAATTTTGCTAAGGCGTAAAACAAAGGTTCCATTGTGACCTATTGCTGTTTTCCTTTCTCTTTCTTTCTTTCTTTTCTTTTGTGCTTGCTGGTGTCTCCATTGATGTGCACATGTATGTCACAATGACGGATTGTTAACATATGTCATACAATGCTTACCCAATTGTTTTTGTTTTTTTGTCTTTTTTGAGGTTTTACAATTGCTCAATAATGTTCACGAGCTTGGGTTTGTTTCCATGGACGCTCACGTATAAGTTACAATGGGAATTGCATCATGATTTTGCAGTTTGAGCATGATACCATCCTAATTCCCCGAGAAACAGCTTGGTTTGGATATTATGGGGAAGAACAGAACAGTGTAGTCCAAACTCCCCAAGAGGTGGGCATGCTTCTTTCAACACCACCTTTCTTTTCTGTTCCCGAAAACTTCCCCATCTTTCTTGAAGGAAAATTTCATTGGGTGGTTTAGGGTTTCATATTTTTTGTTTTTGTTATGTCATCATCCATTCAAAACCACTCCCCTGAATTTCATTTTAATTCTTTTAAATCAAAAAAATTCTAGAGGGTGGTTCTAGAGGTGATATAATGTGCACACACACACACACACACACACTCTCTCTCTCTCTCTCTTAGAGGAAGTGAAAACCACAACATAATACAGAATGGAAATGTTTATGTGTGCGATTTTATGAACAAAAAAATTGCATTTGCAATGTGGAAAGTTTTTGTGTATAACGAATGTGTGTACTTACTTGATCTCTAACAAAATGATCCACACCCACATGACACTCTTTTGTGGTTTTGAGTTGATGATGGCAGACGAAGTTATACAAGGAAGATTGGGTTGGATTGAGAGCTTTGGACGAAGCTGGACGAGTGTCATACGTTTCTTTCCCCGGTGATCACCTTCGAATCACCAAAACAGAGGTTGATGAATATATCATTCCTCACTTGCGCACTTCCAAAAATGCAAGTCGTTTATAAGCTTTCTTGGGAATTTGTGTGTCCTTTGGACAACTAAGTAACTCCCCTTTTGTATGGTTTGTAACAATGTGCGGTATTAGTATATATATACCATTGTACCCTAAACCCAAAAACCCCATAATTTCTTTGTTGTCATTGTGTGATGTACTTACTTTGTCAAGAAATTGTGTGGTTTCCATCATATCATTGGTTTAGGGTTTAGGATTTAGGGTTTAGGGTTTAGGGTTTTCAACCATTTCATATTTTTGGTTTGTTATTGTTGGGTTCTCATTATGCTTTTGATTCAAGTGTGTTTTTTTCCCCTTTTATCAAGAAAACAAGTATTCTTCTTTACTTTTGTCAAGAAACTTTGTGGTTTCCATGATATCATTATGTTTAAGGGTTTAGGATTTAGGGTTTTCAACCCTTTCATATTTTGCTTTTGTTATTGTTGGTTTCTCATTATGCTTTTGATTAAGAGTTTTTTTTTCTTTCTTTTATAAATTAAAAAAAAAATCTTCTTTTTTGGTCACACTTGCATTTCATTGACCTATTTGGGTCTTTATTATTATTATTATTATTGTTATTTTAAAATACAAATTTTTGTAGGGTTTGCAAATTATATGAGAAGGAAACCATTTGCAATCCTCAACTAAAATTGTTTTTGTGTTGGTATTCAAGAGTAAGTTAATAAAAGAAAAAAAAAGAGGAAACTAATTTTCCTCTTTCTTTTAATTTACACTATGGAGCAAGAAGTCCATAACTATTGGAAAAAGAGAAATTATTTTAATTTTCATGGTTTTTAATTTCCAGTGATTTCTAATTTTAATTTGGCGAATTTTTGGCCATTCTCCGAAAAAAAATTATAAACAAAAAAAAAGAGAAAATATTCTTTTACAAATTCCCTCTTTTTTTTTTGAAAACATATCTCCAAAAAAACTAAAAATAAATAATTCCGAAAAATCCCCCAAAAATGTGAAAGGTTGTTTAATTTATCATTTTAATAAATAATAAAAGATAATGTTTATGCATTATAATTAGAAACTTGTTACACACACACAAACATTTAGTTATGTAGTTATTAATTTAGTTATTAATTATTTAATTAATTAAAATTTCAAGAACCAAGCCATAAATTGAAAAAGTTCAAATATAATTAATACACATTAAAAAGAAATTATTTCACTATTATTTTACCCTTTTAAATTTTTTTTGCCAATAAATAAAACCTTCCCCCACACCAAAGTATTCTACAGAAAAAATAAAACAAAATAAGATAAAATAAAATAAAATAAATACAATAAAATACAATACACGTATATTCCAAAAGTATTCCAGAGAAAAAATACAATTACACAATACAAGTGTATTCCAGAGAACCAGAATCTACCCTAGTCAATCAATTCCCGGAATGTCCTGGGGACCCTCTTAATATGTGTCATTACAAACCGGCGGTCTCGGAAAGCGACCAGTACTGGAACGGCAACTGGCAAGGTGGAACTGATCCGCCACGTCGGAAAATTGTGGAATCGACAGCTGACAGATTCCAACTGTATGACGGTTCCAGGTGCCTAGTTGGTATTAGTATCCCCCCCCCGGGCCTACGCCCCCTACATGACGTTCTGTATTCCCGTTTAGTGGACGTTCTAGGCGGCTGTCGGAAACTACACCTGACATGACGTTCTGTGTCCCGATTAATGGACGTTCCAGGTGCTGGGTTACACTTGACATGACGTTCTGCTTCCCCTTAGTAGACGTTCCGGACACAGAACGTAATTTGCACTGTCCCCTTCCTCTGTCTGTCTCTCTCCTTTCTCTCTCTTCTCTCTCTCGCGTCGACTGCGGTTTGTCTGGTTTGTTGTCGTCGTCGTCGTCGTCGTCTGCGCGGGTTTCTCGTTTGCTTTGCTGCTGCAACACACTACTACTACCTCTCGCCCCCCCCCCCGCCCATCTTGTTTCTCCCTTGTTTCAGATTTGTTTTTTGCTGCCTTGAGCTTGCGGATTTTTTGCAGTATTTTTTTGTAACGATTTGTTTTTTCCATGCTTTTTTCTTGCCTAGGCTGCGCTTCCTTCTTCTTCTCTGGCGGGATTGATACCAATTTGTATGTATCTACAGTGTGCGCACATTGATTTGTATTCATTTGTCGCCGCGAGAGAGAGAGAGAGGGGTAGATGGCGGAAGATGGTGTCCTTACTAGTAGTAATGGTTATCTGAATCATGAAGCAGCCAAGAAGGTGGCACATGTTGCTGGATTTGGAGAAGACAGAGTAGCGGAGCTTCGAAGCTTGCTGGGAAAAGTCGACGGCGACGCGTTACGTATCGTTGGTATAGGTGCCGGTGCTTGGGGGAGTGTCTTCATCGCTTTGCTGCAGGATGCGTATGGTCCACTGCGCGATTCTGTGCAGGTTGGAAAACACATTTCGCACTCTCCTGCTTTTGTTTTGTTCTCTCTGTGTCTGTGTCTGTCTGGCTGTCTGTGTCGGCGTTCAAAGGTGTAGCTGTTCTATTCGATCTCTATTATGTAGTAACCGTGAATAAGGCGTCGTGGCTGGAGATGGTGCATAGTGCAAATGGCAGCAGCAGAAAGAGGCAGTGCTTGTGGATGCATATTTTTCAACAATGTGCGAGCGAATTTTAGACTATATTGCTCCGGAGATGATGCAGAAGTTATGTGGAAATCGTCAGATCAGATCAGATCAGCAGAAGGAAGATAGATAATAAAATGCTTCTCTGCATCATCTGCATGTACCTGATGACGAATTGATGGCGATAGATATTCTCAGAAGAAATGTTCGCAATGATGATGATGATGATGATGCATCAGCACTTGATATGTCGCTGCTGCTCTTCTTGTGTGCACGCAAGGAGAAGGCTTTTCTTGTGGTATTACTATCGAGATGCTCCTTCTTCCCGGCGTACAGAAGAAATAATTTTCCTTTCGCTTAGCATTCTGCATGTTAAGAAAACTGTCTGTCTGAGGAACTCGAATCCAACCTCTGCAGATGCGGATATGGCGACGAGGAGGGAAGGAAGTGGACAAACCAACAGCAGAGCATCTGTTTGAAGTCATCAATGCACGAGAAGAGGTGTTAAGGCGCCTGATACGCAAATGCGCATACCTCAAGTACGTGGAGGCAAGGTTAGGAGATCGAACATTATATGCGGACGAGATCCTACGAGATGGATTCTGCGTCAACATGATCGATACTCCTCTCTGTCCTCTCAAGGTGGTAACCAACCTGCAGGAGGCTGTGTGGGATGCCGATATTGTTGTCAACGCTCTCCCTTCCACAGAGATACGCCCTGTTTTCCAACAAATCGGACACTTCTGGAGAGAGCGTCGCACTATGCCTGTCATCATCTCGCTGGCCAAGGGTGTGGAGGCTGCGCTTCAGCCTGTCCCCCACATTATCACCCCCACACAAATGATCGTTGATACAAGTCAGTTCTCTCATGTTTTTCTCTCTCTCTCTACAAATGGGGTTCTCAACACCCTAGTTTTGTACTCTCAAGACCCTTCTTCTTCCTAGGGAACTGGAAACAAAGGCCAAAGGGAGTGTCTGTCTGGCTGTCCTTGTGCGGGTTGTGATTCCAATTGCAATCATGCATTTCCATAGAGCATTGCTCATACAACACCCCCGCCCCCCCCCCCCGGTAAACCCTAAATGAGGTTCCATAGGAGGAGAACCTCTGCAATTGTTTCTCTTGGCAGGAAGCTCTGTTGATGCCCCATTTTATTATGGACAGCAGCAGATGGGAGTTCTTGGTTTAGAAGGATGCATAATCCGTGTGTCCCCACTGGATTTTGATAAATGTGGAATATGCCTGAAGGCAGGCAACTATCCTGCTGCACACTCCTTCTGCACTCTCCTGTACAAGAAAGTTTTGAAAGTGAGAGCTTGAGTGTGCAGTGCAATTCATACTATTTGGTTTCAATGGGTATGACCTGAGCATGAGAGCAAAATTCCTGCTCTTCTTCCTGGTTCTGAAAGTCCCTATCTGGAAGTCTTTCTTTCACTTAAAGGAAAGGTTTTGACCTTGTTCTGGCTTTCTTAATCATGGGTATGGAGATTTTTTAATTCTCGTGAGAGTTATGTTCATTATCAGGCTCTCACAAGTAACCTGCAGTTCAAGAGAGAGTAGTTGTCCCTGGAAAACTGGTGAAAGGCTGAATTAAGAGGAGACCATATTGTAGGTTATGCTGGTAGTGCCTTTGTTAAGGTTCCCTTTGTGCTCATGAATAATATCCTGTGCTCCTTACATCAAGGTCAATGATTGACATTGTTTGTTTTTTATGACTGGTGGCAGCTGGTGTTCCGGCCGAGAATGTGCTGTACTTAGGGGGGCCCAATATTGCAGCAGAAGTGTACAACAGGGAGTATGCCAATGCTCGCATCTGTGGTTCAGAGAAGTGGAGAAAGCCATTGGCACAATTTTTGCGACAGCCACATTTTGTAGTTTGGGATAACAGTGACCTCACTACACATGAGGTGATGGGAGGCCTGAAGAATGTGTATGCAATTGGTGCAGGTAAGCCCTCTTTTGTGATTCTAGTTCTGAGAGCAGCAGGCCTGTACAAGACAGTGACTAAAATTTTGATGCTCTACAGAATCTTTAAGAATTTTCACCCAGGAAGGCTTCCTTCCATCCATGCCTTTCTCCAGTTCAAAAGAATAGGAGATGTAAGGTTTAACCTGCAAATAGCATAACCCTCTGGAGAAACAGAATAGGGTGTAAAGGATTAATGCTCTGTTTACAATCATTTGACAATGATAAGTAAACAGAATTCAGGGTCGGGCATGGTGATGAGTTTACATTACATAATAGGGTGTTGTATCTTTTGTCATGATATTAGTTATTAACATCCAGGTTCTCCACTACCTATGGCAGTACCCAGGATACTTTCAACTGCTTTTAATCCCAAAATTTTAGCTCTATTCTGTAAATAAGTCTCAAGTTTTCCTGTCGTGTTGCATCATGTACATTTGGCATGAGGTAAATGTTTCAACTCCATTAGAGGTTATTTGTAATCAAGCACTGGCTGAACCATTGAAATTTTGACCATCTGCAGGGATGGTAGGGGCTTTGACGAATGAAAGTGCCACAAGCAAGGCTGTGTATTTTGCACACTGCACATCAGAAATGATTTACATCACACATTTGCTTGCAGAGCAGCCAGAGAGATTGGCAGGTCCTCTACTAGCAGACACATATGTCACCCTGCTTAAAGGCCGCAATGCATGGTATGGAGAGAAGTTGGCTAAAGGTGAGCTTAAAATTGAAATGGGGGACAACATCAGTGGCAAGGGTATGATTCAGGTGAATGGCATTCTCACCTTCTGCTGATTGAGAGCAATGACATCGTTGACCTTTGCATGATTGGGTTTTTTTTCTCATCTTATGAGGTGGGAGTAGTGAATAGCACCAACTGTGAGCATTTTCCAATCTTTACACCTTACAAATCTTTTGAGCTTGTGTGGATTGCGTTGAGTGCAGGGTGTGTCAGCAGTCGAAGCATTCCATGAACTGCTACGGCAGCCTAGCTTAAGTGTGATGCATCCTGAGTTAAATAAGCCAGTTGCACCTGTGGAGCTATGTCCACTATTACGGGCATTGTACAAGATCCTAATCCAAAGGTAATTTCCTTTGACACAAGGCATCCATCATGTGTTATTGCCCATCATCTCTAATATAACCCAACATATGTTAGAAACCTTCAAACTTATCCGAGTCACTTGTTGCATGTTGAGTCCCCATCTTTTGTACAGTTTTCCACACCACCAGCCTCTAGGTTTTATTACTGAAAGCAGATCACATCTTGGAATGCAACTTCTGAGACACATTGACAGGGCATATCATGAAGCCAAAAGTCCAAGTGGTTTGGCACTCGTTGCTGCCTTACAAAGTAGTGTTGGTTCAATTCAAAGGTCAAAGAGTCACAGTCATGCGTAGACAAAACTATGCATCCCCTCTTCTCCTTCAACTCAATGACACACACTAATAAGTGTCCTATGTGTGGTTGATTGGTTGTGAAGGAATGCTCCACCTGGTGCCATCCTACAGGCATTAAGAGATGAAAACATGTATGATCCACGGCACCGGATTGAGATGGATGCAGTCTACATCCCTCAACTGCTGCGGGCTGAGAAAGAACCTCCATTGAAGATTGTATCAAACCTGGGCTCAAAAGAGTTTGGATCCCGTCCTTCAGGCTTAGTGACACCATTCAGCCCCACTTCACCATAGAGGTAATTCCAACCCCCACCTTAGATTGTCTGAACCTTCACAGCCCATGGTGACTCAAGGCTTCTTCTCAAATGTTGAAAATGCAGGACACCCTTTGATTTCAACTAGTACACGCTAAACAATACAGGGTGCTGATGCGAGTTAAATGAAAATTTCATTCTTCAGGGCTATCAAAGACCAAAATGTACTTCATTTTTCCCAACCATGTACAATGCTAATGGCAGTGCATCATGACATAATTTGATTGGTTGGTGCTGATGGTTAGCAAACCATGCTATGAGAAAGAGGCTGACAGCTAGATTAGATGTCAAGATTGATCCATAACCATCCCTGCATCTTTCTTCAAATTACAACTGCCATCAGAATCTTCTGCTAATTTGCTTCATTGAGCACAGCAAATCTTCTACTTATCCTGCTTCATTGATCACAGCAAATCTTCTGCTTATCCTGCTTCATTGATCACAGCAAATCTTCTGTATATTCCTGTGATTCTATGGTAAACATTGTTTCAAATTAAATCAAGTTGTATCAAATTCAATTGAATTGCATCTGAATGAGATTTCTACATGGATTTTTTTTAATAAAAATTGTGCTGTCTCTTTAGTGCAACTGTAACTTCTTCACAGTCATTACTGAATCAGATTTAGTATAGAAACTTTGGGCAGATTTTCGTTTTACTTGTATACAATGTCCAGAACTCAGAGCAGATTTTTGTTAACTTCTTATAGTGTCCAAATTGTGTGAAGGTTTCCATATTCATTCATGCACTCTTCATTTTGAGTCAATGAACTCAGCAGGTAGTCAGGCGGGTAGTCATGGCCAGCTTGTCACTTATGTGAATAGTTTGACATGTGTTTGCGAGCAACTCTCATTAGGTTATGAATGCTGCTCTGTCATGTTAGGTACATCCAAATTGTTATTGTGAAGATTTCTCTGCAACATTGTAGACACCTAATTGTGCTTCCAGTGCAATAGACAAACAATTGATACCTGATGGCATGCAATAAGATGTACAGGTGAACCTGAACATGACCTACTCATACACAATTGGGCCAGCAGTTGTTGATGAAACCAAGCGTGCAGTGAAAGGTGGTGCAAAGTGAATACAGGTGTGTACACTCCCAATTTGACGCATTTCCATGAAAATGTTTCTTTTCACTTCTTACATCATCTTCAGCTGTCAATCGATTCTCAGTCTAAGGAGACAAGTGTAGTTGTGACTTGTCTCTGTGTTTTCACAATCATGTACGGCACCTCTTCTTGGCAAGTTGAGAGTGGGGAATGAGTCAATTAAATCAAAAGCAAATCTGAAAACAACAATAAAATTCTAATACTCAAATTGAAGCTGTAAAAACAATACTAATTCTGATACTCAAATCAAAGCTGTTGTGGCCCAAGCAAGCAAGCAAGGTTTACCCACGTGCCCAAAACCTTACATAGTGGTGTGCTATGCAGTTGCTGGGATCAAGGAGCACCCAACCCTGTCACGAGGAATGAGCCTCAATTCTGTTCCATGCTTCAGAAACACATTTCCTGCAGCCCAAAAAATCCTGAAACCATTACTAAGAATTCTCATTACTTATTTGGGGACTGGTTTGAACAACAGACCAGAATGTAACAGCAACAGATACATCAGCAAGCATGAAAGAAAGAGGAAGCCCCCAACCCTAAATGACAGAGAAAAGCAGGACTCCAAAACACTATTAGAGGACTGGGTTTGAACAACATTGATGGACATATGCATGTTGTTTAGAGAGCATACAAATCAGCGACATGTATGGAATCAATGTCCGCCTACCATTACTACCCCAACTGAATTCATCAGCTCGTGGGAGGTAGCTGGAATTCAATAAGATTGAGAACTAATGTACTGAGTTTCTGTCATGAGACTGGTGGTAATGGAAAAGCTCCATTGTGATGTGCAGGGTAGTTCAACAAAACCAAGAGAAGGAGAGAAGAAGAAGAAGACTGGACA
>Ga0116229_10011090_pt1 | contig 13385 bp, 10 predicted proteins | sample S1TSphgellanicum_3_FD_87313 | JGI IMG/M metagenome (GOLD analysis project Ga0116229, IMG submission 87313) | Host-associated microbial communities from peat moss isolated from Minnesota, USA - S1T2_Fc - Sphagnum magellanicum MG | ecosystem: Host-associated > Plants > Peat moss > Unclassified...
TAGGCCGCCGCCAGGCCGCTGATGCCGCCGCCGACCACGATCAGGTCGAACGCCTCTCCGGTTTCGATCGCGTCGCTGGTCTTGAGGCTCCCGTCGCGCAGCGCATGGGCGGCCTCGAACGAGCCCGGATGGCTGCCGCGCATCCCCGTTCGCTGCGGCGGGTAATAGCCGGGCGAGTTTTGCGGCTCGGCCTCGGCCGCTGCGGCATAGGCCAGCTCCGGCGCAAGGGTTGCGGCCACGGTGATGGCGGCGCCCTGGAGGAGGTCGCGGCGCAGGATTGTGTTGGGCGCTTTGGGGCGCGAAGAACTGGCGTCAGCCGGTGGCGCAACCCGGGACGGCATGGATCAGGCCGCCACAGCAAGACGAACGCCGAACGCCTTCATCACGCGGAGAAGGGTATCCAGCGTCGGATTGCCGCTGTCGCTGAACGCTTGGTAAAGGGCTTCGCGGCTGACGCCGGTTTCGCGTGCGAGGGCCGACATTCCGTGAGATCGTGCAATCACCCCCAGTGCGTGCAGCGGCTCTTCAGTGGTCCCATCTTCGAGATAGGCATCGAGATAGGCGGCGATATCTGCTGGGGTATTCAGGAGTTCGGCGGTGTCCCAAGCCTTTGTTTCGATATCCATCCTTAGATCTCCTTCGCGATAGCTTTTGCGCGTTCGATATAAAGCGCCTGCGAATACTTGTCGCATTCGGCCACGGTTGTCAGTTATAAGTTACAATTCTGTTCGGGCTTGCGTCCTTCAGTTAGCGTTCTCTTTTTCCAAGAGGGTCGCCTTCATCGGCGCGGCCCGCAGCGCCGCTTCCGAGCCGTCCAGCGCGGCGCGGATGATCGACACCAGGCGGTCGACCTCGTCTTTCGTAATGATCAGAGGCGGGCAGGCGACGATGGTGTCGCGGATGCCGCGGACCATCAGGCCCCGCGCGATACAGGCGTCGCGCACCAGGGGGCCGGCGAAGCCTTCTTCGCCGGTGAAGCGGTGATTGGTCCCCTTGGCGCTGACGATCTCGACCGCCCCGATCAGCCCCAGCGTGCGGACCTCGCCCACGAGCGGATGATCGGCCAGCGTGGCCATGGCGGCGGCGAAATAGGGGCCGATGTCGTCCCGCACCCGCTCGACCAGGCCTTCGCGCTCGATAATCTCTATATTCTTCAGAGCTACGGCGGCGGCGACGGGGTGGCCGGAATAGGTGAAGCCGTGGATGAAGTCGCCGTCGTGGGCGCGGAGAGTCTCGACGATATGGTCCGCCACGCCGACCGCCGAGATCGGCTGGTAGCCGGACGACAGGCCCTTGGCCATCGACACCAGGTCCGGCTTGATCCCGAAATGCTGGAAGCCGAACCATTGGCCTAACCGTCCAAAGCCGCAGATCACGTCGTCGCTGACCAGTAGAATCCCGTACTTGCGGCAGATGGCCTCCACGCGCGTCCAATAGCCTGGCGGCGGCATGATCACACCGCCGGCGCCCTGGACCGGCTCGCCGATGAAGGCGGCGACGTTTTCCGGCCCCACCTCCAGGATGCGCGCCTCGATCGCGCCCGCCGCGCGCTCGGCGAACAGCTCCGGGTCCTCGCCGTGGGCTTCGCCAAACAGATAGGGCTGCATCACATGTTCGACGCCGGGAACGGGGAGATCGCCTTGAGCGTGCATCATCTTCATGCCGCCGAGGCTCACGCCCGCGACGGTCGAGCCATGATAGGCGTTCCAGCGGCTGATGAAGACCTGGCGCTGAGGCTGACCTTTCAGCTTCCAATAATGGCGCACCAGGCGAAACACCGTGTCGTTGGCTTCCGAACCTGAGGTGTTGAAGAAGACGTGGCTCAGGTTTCCGCCGAGCTTCTCGGCGATCTTGGTGGCCAGACGCACGGTCGGCGGCGTCGCGGTCTTGAAGAAGGTGTTGTAGTAAGGAAGCTCCAGCATCTGCTGATAGGCCGCGTCGGCCAGTTCATCGCGCCCATAGCCGACCGCGACGCACCAAAGGCCCGCCATCCCGTCCAACAGCGCGTTGCCGTCGCCGTCGTAGATGGTGCAACCCTCGGCGCGGGTGATGATGCGGCTGCCCCCCAGTTCGACCATCAGCTTATGATCCTGCTGGCAGGGCAGGTGATGGGCGAGGTCGAGCCGGCGCAGCTCGGCGATATCGTAGTTGCGGATCGGCGCGGTCATGATCGCGTCCTTCTCTAATGGTCTATCGGGCGGCCGTCTTTTAGGAGACGGCGAGGGGCAGGCCGCGCAGCGCGCGACCGAGGATGTGGAAGAATCCAGCGGATTGGGGGTCGGCGTCGGCGTTCCACTCGGGATGCCACTGTACGGCCAGCACAGGCGCCCGACCGACCCAGGCCGAGACGGCTTCCACGACGCCGTCGTCGGCGGTCGCCTCCACCGTCAGCCCATCGCCCAGGCTGTCGATTCCCTGGTAATGGACCGAGTTGACACGGATACGCGCGGCGCCGAGGCTATGGCTCAGCACGCCGGTAGGAGCCAAGGTCACGTCATGTTCGTGGGCGAACATCTGGTCCAGCGTCGCGCCCTCGGCGGCGTGGTGGCTGAGCGATCTCGTCGCGTCGCGCCTATCCGCGCTACCCAGATCCCGCCGCAGCTTGCCGCCGAAGGCGACGTTGAGCTCTTGCAGGCCGCGGCAGACGCCGAACACGGGCTTGCCCGCATCCAGCATGGCGGCGACCAACTTCATGGCCATGTCGTCGCGATCGGGGTCGAACGGCCCGGCGGCGTCGGGATCGTCCACGCCATAGCGGTGGGTTTCGACGTTGGAGGGGCTGCCCGTGAGCAACAGGCCGTCAAGCCGGGGAATGATATCCACAGGATCGGCGGCGCCGGCCAGGCTGGGGACCAGCAGGGTCGAGGCGTCGGCATGGCGGCTGGCCGCGGCGATATAGCGGTTGATCACCACCTGGGCGGCTTCGCCCCCCACCTCGCGCGTGCAGGCGATCAGGCCCAGCACGGGCCGCAAGCCTGAGGGCTCTCTTGCAAACGCGTTCATGACAGGAGCAGAGCCGGGGCGCAGGATCGCCAGGTCAGCCAGACCGCCTCGTCGATGGCGAAGTCCTCCTGATCCCAGCGGGTGAGATTGGAGCGCAACACCTTGACGCTGCGGCCGCTCGGCAGGCGCACGTCGAACATCGATTCGGATCCGAGATAGCTGATGTCCGTGATGACGCCGGCGGCGACGTTGCAGCCTTGGGGCGCGTCCTCCATGACCGGGGGGCTGAGGTCGTCGCTCCGCTTCTTCAATTCGATCTTTTCGGGTCGCAGCGCCGCCCAGACGGTAGCGCCGCTGGCGCCGGTGACGCCATGATCGAAATAGATCGGCGGGGCCAGATCGGCGGCCTCCACGATGGCGTGGTCCGGCTCGTCCACCGCCAGCCGCCCCTCGAACATGTTCACGGAACCGATGAAGTCCGCGACGAAGCGGGAGTTGGGGAATTCATAAAGATCGGCCGGCGTAGCCACCTGCTGCAGCATGCCGCGGTTCATCACCGCGCAACGACACGCCAGCGCCAAGGCCTCGTCCTGGTCGTGGGTCACCATGATAAAGGTGATTCCGACCTTTTCCTGCAGCAACGACAGCTCTGAACGCATCTGGTCGCGCAGCTTGGCGTCCAGCGCCGACAAGGGCTCGTCCAGCAGGAGCACGCGGGGCCGTTTGACGAGGGCGCGGGCCAGGGCCACGCGCTGGCGTTGACCGCCGGACAGCTGGTCGGGCTTGCGCTTGGCGAGATGGTCGAGTTGGACTTGCTCAAGCGCTTCCTCGACCCGCCGCGCGCGCTCCGACGCCGAGACCTTCTCGACCTTCAGGCCGTAGGCGACATTGTCGAACACGCTCATGTGGGGAAACACGGCGTAGGATTGAAACACCATATTGATCGGGCGCCTATTGGGCGGCGCGTCTGTGACGTCCTCGCCATCGATCAGGATCCGACCTTCGGTGGGGACCTCAAACCCGGCCAGCATGCGCAACAGCGTGGTCTTGCCGCAGCCGGAGGGTCCGAGCAGGGCGAAGAATTCGCCCTCCCGAATCTCCAGGCTCACGTCGTGGACGGCGATCGCCTTCCCGAACCGCTTGCTGACGTTTTCAAAGCTGATGATGGGCTTGGTCATGTCGTGCGCGAAGGCCTTTCAACTGTGATCACAAGCAGGGCCGGCCAATGGTGTCAAGCGAGCGGTCGCGTGCGGGCGACGGTCGCGCGAAACATGTCGCAGGTCTTGGCGCACAACGCCCAGTCCCGCGCGCTTCGCCGCGCGATCCGGCCGTCGGGACGCGGTCATGTTGACATGTGGGCGCGACATTGCGCGAGATGGCGCATGGCCCCAGACGTCGCCGCACACCCCGCTTCGCCCGCTGTCACAGACGCCGACGTCGAGACGCTGATCGACGCGCCCTTGATGCACGCCGGCGTCTACCGCGATTTGCGCTATCGCTTCCTGACCGGGCAGATCATGCCCGACGCCAACCTCTCTACCCGCGGCCTCGCCCAGCAGCTTGGCGTGAGCCAGACCCCGGTGCGCGAGGCGCTGAGCCGGCTGGCGGCGGAAGGGGCGGTGCAGATCCGTTCCAAGCGCCGGATCGGCATTCCGCCGATGACGCCGGACAGGTTCGAAGACCTGCTCCGCTGCCGCCTATTGCTGGAGCCGGAGTCCGCCATGCTGGCGCTGCCCCATTTCGATGGGCCGCGCCTGAAACGCTTGAAGGAGATCGACGCCCGGATCGACGCCTCTTTGCGGAGCGGCGACGTCAGCGCCTATATGGAGGGAAATTTCGCCTTTCATTTCAATATCTACAGCGCCCATTCCCGCCTGACGCTCAATCAGCTGATCGAGACCCTGTGGCTTCAGTTCGGGCCCTATATGCGGGTCGTCTACGGCCGCTTCGGCACTGCGAAGCTGGTCGATCAGCATCAGGAAGCCATCCACGCGATCGAACGCAACGACGCGGCGGCGCTGGGCCAGGCGATGCGCGAAGACATCGGCGACGGCATGGGACTGATCGGGCGGAGCGGCTTGCTCGACGCCGCCTGAACGGTCAGGCGGCGATGTTCATCTCCGTCAGGATTCTGGACACCAACCGTTTCACGCCGATCACCTCGGTCGATCGGGCCAGCGCCAAGGCGCGTCCCTGCGCCTGCTCAACCGGGTCGGTCATCAGACGGATCGCGCGCTCAGCCATTTCGGCGTAGCTATCGCAGCCATTTTCTTCGCCGATCGTGCTCGCCACATCGCCGTGGCGCAGCGACAGCACGGGAAGGCCCGCGTACTGGGCGTAGGCCCCAGATCGGCCTCCGCCCATTCGGTTGGGATTGAGGAAGGCGTTGCAGGTGCGAAGCGTCGCCACAAGATCTGCCCGATAGCCCAGGAAGGAAACTCGCCCGGCGAGGTGCGGATGGGCTCCTATCACCGCGTCGAAGCCGTCAAAGCGTCCCATCATGGCGATATGGGCGCCCGGATAGCTCACGATGGACTGAAGGAGCTCCAGAAACCGGCTATCCACCTCATCGTCAAGGCGGCCGCCGACCACGGCGAAGATGAAGGCCTCTTGCGGCAAGCCTAGGTCCGCCCTTGAGACGGGAGGCGTTTCGGCCGGGGCCGAGAAGCCGGGGTGCATGTGGAAAAGCCGGCGATCGGCCACGCCAAACCGCTCCATCACCGCCTGTTCCGCGCGCGTGCCGGCGTTCCAGGAAAAGCTCTGCGCCCGACGCGTTATGGGCATCGAGGATATGGTCGGCTGGGCGAAGGTGGGGAACCGCAGCGCCGCCGCCTCGGCGGAGATAAAGGGGCAGCTGATTGCGATCACCAACTCGGGCGACAGGGCGGAAATCAGCGCCGTGGTCTGAACCAGATCTGTCAGCGTAAATGTTTCTGACGCGATCCTGTAATATTCGACCCAGTCTCCGTCGATGTCGATCCGGTCGATCGCCCGCAGGCTTGGGTGGCGATTGCTTGAGAAGGGAGGCACGAACGCGATCGGCGACACGCGCTGAAACGGGTGGGACTCGACGATGATCGGCGTCTTGCCCAACTCCCGCAGGGTCTTGACGTATTCGATCGCGCGCAGGGTGGTGGCGTGGGGCGGGGCCAGAAACTGCGGCGTCAGGATCACGACGCGGCCATCGACGCCCTGCGCCGGGGCGGTGGCGAAGCTCGATTGCGCCAAGGCCTGCTCCATCTCCGCCACCAATTGGTAGAACAGGGTTCGCAAACGCACCTGCTCAAGCCGGAAATGGTCGTCCTGGGCTAACTTGTTTCGGTTCAAGAACAGGGAGGCGTTGATATGGATCATCAGCGCGTGGCGATGTTCGAAGGAAAGATGGGGCGACGCTGCGTCGTCGAACACCAGATCAAACCACTTCGCTTCGCCGGTGATGGCTCCGAGCGCTGAGGCGATCAATAGTCGTTTCGCCATATGGGGGGTGTGAACACCGCGCCGCAGCAGGTCGATCATCGCGTCCACCGATCCCGGCGCGGTGTCGGCGGTGTGCTGAAGCTGGATCAGAAGCTGGTGCAGGTGATGCTGTGTGTCGGCGTCGTAGGGCGCGTCGGGGTTGATGATGGCGCCGATGATCGCGTTAGGGGAGCAGTCCACGTCTAGGGCGCCTTTAACAGGAAGACGCGCGCCTGAGACCTTAATCGCTCTTCAGCCAGTCTCCATCGAGAAGAGGGCTTGAGAGGCGACGAATAAGTTTCCGTAAGGCGGCGTATTCAACGCAAACACTAGACTCTACACCTAGTGATTCGATGTTGCCTGGTGCGGTCGGGTTTATATCTGCTGCGCAATAATCAGGGGTGCGGGTGAGGCTCTTCTGTTCAGGCCGCGAACTCCCGCGTCACGTCCAAGCCTTGCAGCCGCACAGCCAGGACCGTCAGCGCCACGGTGATGACGATCAGGATCGTTGAGGCGGCGTTGACCTCCGGCGTGACGGAGAAGCGCACCATGGAATAGACCTGAACCGGAAAGGTCTCTGTGTCGGGACCCGAGGTGAAAAAGGTGATGACGAAGTCGTCCAGGCTGGTGGTGAAGGCGAGCAACCCGCCCGCGAGCAGCGCCGGCTGCATATGTGGGACGAGCACGTCGAAGAAGGTCTGGAGTTCGCTGGCGCCGAGGTCTCGCGCCGCCTCCTCCTGCTCGCGATTGAACGACGCCAGCCGGGCGCGCACGACCACGATCACAAGCGGAAAGCAGAAGGCGATGTGCGCGATGGTGATGGCGCCGAGGTCCAGGGGCCAGGGCAGATCGTCCGGCCAGGGCAGGATGCGGGTGAAGAAGACCAGCATGGCCACGCCCATGCAGATCTCCGGCGCGACGATGGGCAGCGCGACCCCGCCCTCGAACGCCGTCTTCCCAGGAAAGCGGAACCGCCAAAGGGCGACGGCCCCCAGCGCGCCCAAGACCACGCTGACGAGCGTGCAGACAAGGGCGATCACCAGCGAATTGGCGAAGGCCTGCAACAGGTCCTGATCCTGCACCGCCTGGATGTAGTAGTCGAAGGTGAAGCCCTTCCAGACGATGTTGCGCCGGCTATTGTTGAAGCTGAACACGATCAGCGCCACGAGCGGCGCATAGAGGAACAGGTAGACCCCCGTCAGCCAGGCGCGCAGCGGCCAGCGGCTGAGATAGTCGAGCGGAGCCGGAGCTGGACGCTTGGACTTCGCTGGGCGACGAGACCGAGTCATGCGTCGCGCGCCTTTTGGCGCTCCCGGCCCAAGGTGGTCTGGGCGGCGATGAAGAAGAAGGTCAGGTACATCAGGAGAAACGAGAGCGCGGCCCCGAAGGGCCAATCGTTGGCGATCTTGAACTGGCGCTCGATCACATTTGAGATCATCTGGCTATCTGGGCCGCCGAGAAGATCAGGCGTCAAGTAGGCGCCCATGGAGGGGATGAAGGTCAGGATCAGGCCGGACGCGACGCCGGGGCCGGCGAGGGGGACGACAATTCGGAACAGGGTCGCCAGATGCCCGTGGCCCAGATCCAGGCTCGCCTCCATCAACGACCGGTCCAGCCGATCCAGGGCGGCGTAAAGCGGCAGCACCATGAACGGGAGCTGGACATAGACGAGGCCGAACACCACGGCGAAATTGTTATGCAGCAGAGGCAGGGGCTCAAACGCCGGCCAGTGGGCGCCCGCCAGGGCCGCCAACTTGGCTGCGCCGCCATAGACGAAGCCGATCGCGAAATTGACATAACCCTGGTCCCGCAACACCGCCATGAGCGCGTAGGTGCGGATCAGGAGATTGGTCCAAAACGGCAGCATGACGGCGATCAGCAGCCACAGCTTCATCTTAGGCGAGGCGAACGACAGGGCGAGCGCGACGGGAAAGCCGATCACCAGACACAGGCCCGTCGTGACGGCGGCGAAGATCAGGGATTTGAACAGGATACCAAGATACAGAGGCTCGATCGCGCGCGCATAGTTGGTCAAAGCGCCCGTGACCGCGACGTCGGTCAGCCCGACATTGCTACCGAAACTATAGCCCCAGATCACCGCCAGCGGCACGATGAAGAAGGCGATCAGCCAGAAGGCCGGGGGGCCGAGCGTGGCGAAGAAGGGGCCGCGTGCGCGTTTCCAGGACTGCTCGGTCATGGGGCGGGACCTAGCGACAGTCGACGCGCCGCCGTGCTTTGGCGCGCGTTACGCCCGGCTGCGCCGTGCGGCCCCCTCCCGCCCTTCGGGCGTACTCCCCCATCGCTTCGCGATAGGGGAGATGAAAGTCCACGCGTCTTCATCCCTATGGCGAAGCCATGGGGAGGGGGACCGCCGAAGGTGGTGGAGGGGCCGCGCGGATGCGCGGAAAACGCAGCCCACGGGCGGGCCAAGGTGAACCATGAGCCATAGCGAGCTCCCTCACGCATTGCGCAAGTACCAATCATAATCGAGCGGCGTCACGACGTCGAAGAAGCGCGCCTGTTCGGTCCGCTTGACCGTGGTGAACATCCGCACAAACCGTTCGCCCAGATAATCTTTCAGCACCTCGCTGCTGCTGAAGAGATCGACCGCGGCGAACCAGTTGGTCGGCAAAGGGGTCGCGCCCGGCGTTGGAGGCGCCGCGTAGCCGTCGCCGACGATCGCCGGGCCCGGATCGAGCTTGTGGGTGATCCCGTAATGGGCGGCGGCCAGAACCGCGGCCAGCGCCAGATAGGGGTTGGCGTCGGCGCCGGCCACGCGGTGCTCCACATGGCGGGTGTGGGGCGGACCGGCGGGGATGCGCAGCGAGACCGTGCGGTTGTTCACCCCCCAGGTCGGCGCCACCGGCGCATAGGAGTTGGCCTTGAACCGCCGATAGGAGTTGGCGTTGGGGGCGAAGATGGCCAGGCTTTGCGCCAACAGCGCCTGCATGCCGGCGATCGCGTGGCGCAGAAGGGCTGCGCCTTGCGGCTCTTCGCTGGCGCAGACGTTGCGCCCCTCGGCGTCGTTGAAGCTCATGTGCAGGTGCATCCCGCTACCGGCCCGCTCGCTGAACGGCTTGGCCATGAAGCAGGCCTCCAGCTTGTGGGTCAGGGCCACGCCCTTGGCCGCGCGCTTATACAGCACCGCATCGTCGGCGGCGCGAAGGGCGTCAGGCTTGTGCTTCAGGGTGAGTTCGAGCTGGCCCGGCGCATATTCCGAGATCACCCCTTCGAGGGGGATGTCCTGGTCGTCGCAGGCGTTCCACAGGTCGCGCAGGAAGGGGGCGGCGTCCTCGACCTCCGGCAGGCCGTAGACGGCGTGCAGGCTGGGGCGCGCGTTGGTGAAGCGCGACGCCGGCAGGCTGACGCCGCCGTCGGGGGTGCGCTCGGCATCCAGCAGGTAGAACTCCAGCTCGCACGCCACCACCGGCGTCAGGCCGTCGACGGCGAAGCGATCCAGCACCCGCTTCAGCACATGGCGGGGATCGAGGTCGTTGGGCGTCCCGTCCAACTCGTACATGGAGAGCATGACCTGGCCCACGTCCATGCCGAGCCAGGGCGCTGGAACCAGGGTGCCGGGTACGGGCTTGGCCAAGCGGTCGGCGTCGCCATCCTCCCAGACCAGGCCCGTTTCCGCCACGTCCTGGCCGGTGATGTCGTTCACCAGGATTGAGCCCGGCAGGAAGCGGCCATAGTCGAAGACGTGTCGCATCTCATGACGGCGCAGCCGCTTCCCCCGCGGCACGCCAGACATATTGGTGAACAACACATCGAAGAACTCGATGTGAGGGTTGTCGTTGAGAAAGGCCGTGAGCTCCGATGGCGGGGCGATCAAACGCTTAATCCTTTGCGATGTTGCGAGCGGCCCTGGCCTATCAATACCGATACGTCGCCGTCAGGCCCACAGTCCTAGGCCTAAATGTCGTGTTCTGGAACAGCAGTGTATATTGGTCTTCGTGGGTCAGGTTCAGGCCAGGATGGGCGTTCAACAGATTATCGACAAACAGCGATACCTGGGCGCCCTTGATAGAGACTCCGCTGCGCAAGGAGACGAAGGTGGTGGAGGGCGGGTTCGCCAGCGCGGCGTCGTAGGAGGACGCGGCCGGATCCAACGCCGGAGTGAGACCGCTGTTGTGGCTGGTGAATTCGTAGTCGGCTCGGGCGAAGGCGGCGTGATCGAGCAGGCTGAAATTGTATTGTACGCCCAGGCTCACCGTCCAAGGCGGCGCGGCGTAGGGGGTGCCGATGGCGTCGCCGTTATTGGCGAGGATGGACGAGCCCGAATAGAGCGTTTTGGTATATTTGGCGTCGGTGTAGCCCACCGCCAATTCCGTATCCAGATGCTCGATCACCTCATACTGGAGCTGAAGATCGAAGCCCTTGCTGACCGCTTCGCCCAGATTGCCCGTGTATTGGTAGCCGCAGGTCGGAAGCAGGATTTCCTGCTGAATATTGTGCCACTGCAGATAATAGAGACTGCCCTCGACCTGCAGCTTGCGGTCCAGGAACTTGTTTTTCGACCCTAGCTCGTAACTGTCCACCGTGTCGGAATGGTAAGATGGCGGCGACTGAGTGAGGCCCAGCGCGGCAAGATCGGCGGCGCAGAAGGTGGGGGAGACCTCAGGGCTGCCGCCGCCTTCCCGATAGCCCTTGGCGTAGGTGGCGTAGAAAAGGTTGTCCCGGTTCATCTGGTACTGAAGGCTGGCCTTGGGCGTCAGCGGATACTCGGTCTCTTGACCGTTGCCGCCGGTAAAGCCGCCGTTTTGGGCGCCGTCTGTGAAATAGGTGTAGTTGAAGTAGGTCTGAGCATAGCGCAGCCCGCCCTCCAGCTTCAGTTGTGGGGTGATGGCGAAGGTGGCGTCGGCGAAGGCTGCGATCTGGCGGCTGTGCACAAGATCATAATTGATATAGTCATCGTTTCCGTATTGGGGTTCAAAACCTTCACCCCAATACTCTTCGGCGGACTCGCCGAAGAGATAATTTGTGATCTGTTCAAGCTGGGGGTCGTGGATCTCCTCCACGCTCAGCTGGCGATTCTGCTGGTAGAACAACCCCGTCACCCAGACTAAGCGGCTGTTGGGATTGCTGGATTGCAGTCGGATTTCCTGGGTGAGGTTGTTCTGCTTATTGGTGACGGTGTTGGGTGAGCTGTAGCGGCCAAAGCCCGGCAGATTGAACCCCGTGGGCGTGAGCAGGGGGTAGAGCCCGGTCGTGGTGCAGGCGCCGCAGCCGCCCGGCCCCGGCGTCCCGGAACTGATCAGCTGCTGGAAATAGGACAGGTTATAGAGCGTACCCTCATAGCCGCCCACCTCCTTGCGCCAGAAGTAGGAGGTGTTGGAGATCAGGCTCATGCCCGGAAAGTCGTATTCGATCCGAAGCGACGGCAGCGTCCAATGGTCAGGATCGGGACGCGATTCCGGGTCGCCGTTCTCGTACACTCCGGCGGCGGGGTTGGAGAGGCCGACCCAGTAGAAGTCGTAGTCGTGCTGGTTACGAATCTGCTCGTAGATGCTAGGCGTAATCGTCAGATTGGCGATGGGCGCCCAGGTGAGGGCGGCCCGGGCGACGAAGGTGTCTTCGCTGTTGGAGTCGGGCGACACGACCTGGCCGGTGGCCTGATCGACGCGGTTGATATAGCCGCCATCGTGGCGATACCAGGCGCTGACCCGAAAGCCGAGCACATCGTCCACGATCGGTCCGCCGACCGCGGCCCCGAATTCGCCGCTGCCCTGACCGCCGTCGGTGGAGGAGCCCTCGGACCGGATATAGGCGCTGTAGGTCGTCAGGCTCGGCTGCGGCGTGATGTAGCGCACTGTGCCGCCCTCGGAGCCGGCGCCGAACAGCGTGCCTTGGGGGCCTCGCAACACTTCGACCCGGTCCAGATCGAAGACGGCGGGGAGCGTGTTGTCGGAGTTGAAGCCGATGACGTGCACCTGGATCGGCGTGTCGTCGATATAGATGCCCGTGGTGGCCGCGCCGGCGGTGGAGGCGACGCCGCGGATGGAGATGTCCTTGCTGGTCGGATCATAGGTCACGCCCGGCGTGAAGCGGACCAGGTCGGCGAAGGACTTCACCCCCAGCTGATCCATCTTGTCTTCGGTGAAGGCGCTGACGCTGATGGGCACCTTGCTGAGCGTTTGGGCCTGACGCGTCGCGGTGATGACGATCTCCGATACGGACGCGCCGGCTGCGCCTTTCGCGCCGTTGTTTCCATTCCCGTTTCCATTCGCGGTCGAGACGGGAGCGGTCGAAACGGGCGTTGAAGGTGCAGGCGCTTGAGCGATCGCGGCCGGGCCGCAGAGCAAGACCGCCGCTATCGCGGTCCCGCCGAACAATTGCGGCTGGCGGCGAACCGATGCGAAAGACCCAAAGGGCTTCATCCCCATTTCCCCCATCTGTGATCCCACATTTCAAACGGCGGCTGTCCTGCCTGTCTCGGCAAAATGACGTCCGTTCCGGGCGCCCCCTTCGCCGGCCTGAATTGTGATCACATCCTGGGCGGGTCTGCCTAGGGTTTGTTCGCCACAGTCTTGCGCCTTTGCACTTGTCGGCTAGCCGACCTGCTCCAGTACGGCGCGCACGGCGCTCACGATCCGCTCGATCTGTCCGGTCTCTACGATAAAGGGCGGGGACAGCGCGATGGTTTCGCCGCTGACGCGGATCAGCACGCCCTGGTCGAACGCCCGCTCGAACGCCTCCATGGCCCGGATGCCCGGCGCCCCTGGCCGCGACGCCAGTTCGATGCCGGCGGTGAGGCCGAAGTTGCGCACATCGATCACGTGGGGCGCATCGTCGAGGCTGTGCACCGCCTCTTCCCAGACCGGCTCCAGCGTGCGGACCCGGTCGAACAGCGCCTCGTCGCGATAGATGTCGAGCGTCGCCAGGCCTGCGGCGCAGGCCAGCGGGTGGCCGGAATAGGTGTAGCCGTGGAACAGCTCGATGGGCGACTCGGCCCCCTCGATCAGCGTATCGTGGACGAGGCCGGA
>Ga0116229_10011092_pt1 | contig 13384 bp, 6 predicted proteins | sample S1TSphgellanicum_3_FD_87313 | JGI IMG/M metagenome (GOLD analysis project Ga0116229, IMG submission 87313) | Host-associated microbial communities from peat moss isolated from Minnesota, USA - S1T2_Fc - Sphagnum magellanicum MG | ecosystem: Host-associated > Plants > Peat moss > Unclassified...
AAAAACCAGTGGCCATTTTAAAGAATGAAATGCTCGCCTCCACAGGCATTACACTTTTTAAAAAGCCCATCAGCGATTTATGCCTTGTAATGTGTCCTTCAGATACACTAGGAAAAACAACCAGCAGTTTTTTCTGAATCCAGTAAGCTTGTCAGATGCTACAATTGTAGGGTTAAAGGTTAAACCCTTCAAAAGACTCAAGTTAATAATCCTGATACATATTTTATCACTTCAGGGTACACTAAAATGCAATAAATGTAACACTAAAATGCCCAAAGTCAGTAATTCTTCCATATCAAATGCAATGAGAAGAAGAATTCTTTTATGTAAGATTCTTTCATGTAAGGTGCCCTCGAACTACAGTCATGATGGCCAGGTTTTTGATCATGTTAGAATTATCACTTGAAGCTTGCACTAAAAGCTATCAAAGTTGAAAGAGTCACAAAGTGTGTCTCTTATGTACTTTTAAAAAAAATTCTTTGCACTTTAAGTTTATTTTTCAAACCTGTTTTGCTACACTAAAACCTAAACCTATGTACCAAAAGTGTCAAAGTTTTAGATAATCACAAGTGCCTAGAAAATCTAAAAAATTGTTTTCTTAGTAAGAAGAGGGCACTTCTTAAACCATTCACTGACGAAAAGCATGTACATGCACATGAAATTGTGAAACTTCCAGTCTTGCAACTAGATGGAAAGTGTGTAAACACGCAAGGAATTGTGAAATTTCCACTCTTGCAACTAGGTGCAAATCATGTAAACATGCAAGAAATTGCGAAATTTCTGCTCTTGCAAGAAGGTGAAAAACCTGTAAATGCGCAAGAAATTGCGAACTCTCCACTCTTGCAACTTGGTGAAAAGCCTGTAAACGCGCAAGAAATTGCGAAATTTCCACTCTTGCAACTAGGTGAAAGGGTTCTTCAACAGATGCGTATGGAACAGACTTAGTAGGGCCCATTCCACCTTGGGATGCATCAAAGCTGGAATGGCAAGAAGAGGTTGTGTCAGTTGGTAACAGGTCCTACCAGGCACTGCTGCAACATGGAACCAGTGTCCCCAGCCAATAGCTATTGATCCCATCACAAGTAGAGTGGTCACAACCAAAAGTGGAACCAAATAGGTAGGGTGTTCTTAGGAAGCCAATTTGAGGAATAGAATTTCCATGCAACCAATGAGAAGGCGCCTCATGGAGTGAAGGGTCCTCCCTGTGGGGGATAGGTTTTTTTTGATACCACAGTTTTTTGCAAGGGTATTAGCCAAGGTTGAAAATGGTGACCAATCATTTTGAAAATAAAAGTTACATGCAACCAATGAGTATGCACAACATGCACCAAAGTGGCATCAGGATTTTTCTTTTTGAGTTTTTTGCGGTTCCCACAATGTTCCCATCAGGTTCTCAATGTGTTCCTGTAGAACATTCCCAATAGCACCTCACTTCATTCCATATGATTTTGGCAAATGTTGTCGTTTCACCTATATAGCTGGGCCAAAGGGATGGTCTCCATACAGCAAAATAGAAACTTCTATTTTTGGGAGCCTCTATAGTTTAGGTTTTTATTTTGTGATTGGCTCATTGCAAAAAGAAAAAATTAAACTTTCAGAGTCACCCCCATCGAATTAATATAATGAACTATAGGTAGGGTGTTCTTTGCAAGGGATATGATATATGCAGTTCACAAACCTTCAAGGAAGGTGCGTAACTTGGGAGACAAATTACAGAATAATGGGTACAGAGTTCTCCATCGGTGCTGGTTCACTCTGGCCATTATTTATTCACTGGACCTAATCAGAGCACCACCGTATATCTTGTCAGGGGTTGTGAAGGTGGGCGTTGGGAAGGCAAAGGAGTAGACACTAGACTACAGCAACACCCTGATCAGGAATTGCTTTGAGACTCTAGTTTTTTTTCTTTTTGGGTAGAGAAGAGGATTGAGACAGTTCATCGGAGGGGTGAAGTTGTAGGAATATCATCAGTCAATCTTGAATCTCTTTTAGCTTTGCTCATCTCCCCCAAATTCTTGGTGGGGAGTAGACTTTCAGAACGAATTTTGTGGCTTTTCAAGATCAGCATCAAAGGTGAAGTTTTGTGGCATATTGACGACTACCCTCTTTCTGTGGAGTGTTGATTCGGCTTGTTTTTTTTGGTTCACTGTTTTGTCATTAAATGAACAATGATATTCAAGGAAATGGTCAAACTGAACACAAAATCATTTCCTTGGCTGAGAAAAGTGTTGCTGATGGACATTTTGTTAGAGGTTTCATGGTCCAAGCTTGCAGGTTGTGAGACACATAAAGAGGGTGAGACACATAACTAGCAAGCAGGACCAAATGTTCAGAAACGTATTAAAAATATATCAAAAGGTAACAAAATATGTGATCTAATTGGGATCTCTTGTCCAATGGCATTCTCCCATGTTAATGAGATGCTCTTTACAATTCATGTTACTCTCAACAATTGGTGAAGGTAAGCTAGCCAACCACCAAAGTAAGTTTTCAGAACAGAAATGTTGGTCATGGTCCAAATCACCCATGTGTCTAAAGAAACTTGTAGCCCATGAGCAAGCACACCAAATGACATTTAAATCATCAATCTTTGTGAACGAAGTAAAAAGTTATCCACCCCCAAAATAAGGGGAGTCTTTCATTTTTAAAATAACCCGATGTTCACCTTGCACCTTCATTACCACACATTTTGAAACCTAAGATTGGATAGGAGAAAAACATCTTCAAAAATTTTGTTACCTAAGATTGGACAAACCAACCATTGTCGGAATAATACATACATTGCATGTACCAAGCCTGGGGGACACTTAGTGTAAAATTTGAGATTGTTGCATGTCAAACCAACATTTTTAGAGGGTATTAGATAATTGTTCAACCTATTTTTTATTATCATATTATTATTTAATGCTTTAATATATACATATTAAAGCCACCTTATATTAATTATAATCCATTATGTCATATTATTATGTAGCTTATATTATAATTAAATTAATTATTTGAATAAAAATGTATCTTATTTTTAAACTAATTAACTTATAATTTTTACCCAACAACTAATATATTGCACCATATATTTTTACTCACATATAAAATACATTTGTTCAAATGGGATACCCATTTACAATGGTGGGTAATCTAAGGTTCTGCCTAAACCTAAAATGTGAATGGTTAGGTACACCATGGTCACCAACAACCATTCTCACTTTGTATTCATTGTAATTTTCTTCATGTTTTTGGTTTGTTTCTCAAGTAGTTGTACCAACTTTCAAGCTAGGTTTTTCATGTTCATCACATTCTTGTTCATGTTCTTGGTCCTTTTTTTCAAATAATAATTCTAGTGTAAATAGTTGTTGGTATTATTTTTTTGATGTTCTTGGTTTTCAATGCCATCATTTTTGTGTGTAGTTCATTCTCTTTTAATGTGGTGCTCATGTTCATTGCAATCTAGGAGTGATCATATAGCAATTCCATTTTCCCCCTTGTTCCTTTTGTTCATGGTCATGTCATGATGAATAAAAGTACACTATAATAGACTTATTTAGATGTCACAAAGGCAAAATTTTCTGAGTCAGACACATATTATTGATAAAACCCATATGCAAGTTGAAAATTCCAACAAAAATGGACTGAAATAAGTGAAGCTAACTTATTTCTCCTTCTAAGTTTCAAACAATTACACCAATAACATTAATATTGAATGAAAGATGGACTTTATAATATAGGTAATTCCTAGGTCACAATCCATAAAAAAATGTTTTATGGACACATTGGTTATAAGAAGATTGAAGATTTTTTCCACAAATGTGGGACATGTTATACTTCCAAGGGTTATGACACTTGAAATTAAAGTTTTTGGAAAATTTGAATTATATGATGGACTTTATAATTGTTTATTATGTGTGGTAATTGTCTAATTTTTTTCAAAGTCCATCACATATTCAAAAAAAAATTCATGATCAAAACTAAATGGAGGTGTTCAAAATGGTTGAAATTAGAGCATCATTAACTTGGACATGGAAAAATATACCAACTTTAATGTTGTTTCAAGAATTTTATTTTTTTGGTCTAGTTTTCTATGTTAAAAAATACATTAGAAAATCTCCCAAAATGGACTTTGTAGTTACTGTTTTTGGTCCACCCTAGTGTGCTTTCACCTTGATTCTTTTGTTTCTAGCCTCCCCCTTGTTCATCATTGTTGCGTTCCTTTTCATATGTTCTTGTCCATTTCTTCAATAGCAAGTAGAAGCTTTGTTTCTTCCCCCCCATCCTCTTGTTGAATAGATGTAGTGTTAAATGGCTTGTTTTTGGCAAATAAAAAGTCCATAAAAGTCCTTTTTTGTGTCAAATTAACATAAAGGGGGGATTATGAGTATTTTAATCAACTAATAAAATTCATATGAAAATATACCCACTTAAACATCTTTTTGACACACATGTTACAAGGGAAAAATCATCAATCCAATAAAAAGTGACCCATGTAGGGGTGAAAGCACACTACATTGTCCATAAAATGTTGTCACAAGGCCATTTTTACAAGATTTTGAAAGTTGTAATTGGCCATGTGATTAAATATAGTCGACTAAGATGAAAAAAGATTGCACACTACAATGTTATATATAATATAATCACATGTATGAATTTCATGGATAATTTTTTAATAATCATAACATAATGAACTTTCAAAAGAGTACCCAAAAATTTGTAACAATCCATAATTAATGAATATGGACTCTATATACCTTCATATAATGTTCTTTAATGAGAAAAAGACACAATGGTAATATGATGTGGGAACATTAATACCAAGGAGGGTTTTTGGGAAAGGATTTGATGATCAATTTTGTAATGTACCTTGAATTATGGTTCTTTTTAATTAAATCATTTATTTAATGAGTAATATTTTAAAAGTTCATCTTTCAAATTTAAATTTTCCATAAGGCAAACTAAGGTTGAAATTTTTATAATAATAAATTTCAACAAGTAATTTGTAAAATGACTTGTGTGATTCAAGGTATTTTGCCTTCACACTACCTTTGCAATGTTAATTTAGTCAATTATGAATTTTCACTTCTGCTTAAAAGTGTTATACCTTAGTGTGCTTTCACCCATAGAGACTTTTAAAAATGAGGTTTAGATTTTTGTCATTCAAAAATCCATAACTACATTTTAGCTAAAGATTTTATGATGAAGTTTTCATATTTATGTTTTATTTTCTTTCATCTATCAAATACTAAGTCCCTATAAAATATATTTTCAAAAAATAACATTGAAAATTTCATGTGTATGGGAAGTGTACATGGTTGGAATAGTGCATATATATGTATATATATATTCACTTCAAAAGTTCATTACTAGATAATGGGTGCACATTTATTGTGCACAAATTATATAAATTGTTTCTTATTAAAGTTGAGAACCTTAAACGAGGTCCCAACTTGGCATATAAATGGTTTTATGGCATGTTAATTCACTACACCTTGCAAAAAATTACAAAAGAACACAAAAAGTGGGCCACCCATCTAGCATTCACCTTGTTCATGGTCATTATAATCCTCTTGTTCTTGGTCTTTTACTTCTCACAACCATAATTGTAAATTAGGATTCTATAAATTCAACCTTTGCATGTTTCTCTCTTAACCTTTGTTTTGCTCGATCAACTATAATCCCTCATGAATAATCGTCTTATTTTGCTTCTCTTCCCTTTCCTTATGTTTTGATTCTATAATTTTCACTACATTTTCCTTTGCAATTATCTTCCTTTGTAAAATGTTCAAATATTCATCCAAGGTGACCACATGAGATTAACTATAGTCAATTAATGGCACCTTCCCCTTGGTTTTCCTTGCAAGAAGGTGGGGTAATGAAAACAAATTGTGCATCCTCAAAGCTTCCTAGGTTTATATTGTTGCATTATACTAGTTGTCCTATTGCTTAAAAATCAAGGGTTAAACTTTAGGTTGATGGTTTCATCTTCTAACTATTCCTCACCAAGGCTCTTGGGTAGGTCAACATAAAAACGATATTTTGGTTTTGATTGGTATTAAGTAGGAAGCTCAAACTTTGTGGCTTCAATAGTTGTTGTTATGTTCAAAAATTTTGTTGCAACAATATCATCCTTTCCTTATGTTGTATCTTCAAATCTACATTATGTGAATTGTTTTGCTCTTACTCTAATGCATGGTATGGCTTTGTGATATATATCTCACTAGGTTGGGTCTTTGCATCGATAGCTTTGAGGTCAAAAGGCCAAATTTCAATAGCCCAAACTCCTCATATGAAGGTCCACTTATTCAATGTTTGATCTAGTACCTTGTCCATCCAACTTACTAGTGCCATTTTGTTGGATTCTAAATAATTGTTCCTTGCCATTGCCCCATCTCTTTCTTTTTTGAATGTAGTCTTGAATGGTTTAAAGCATGATATATCCAACAATTATAAAGTGTGAGAAGTGTGGTTAAATAATGTAGGCATATCCAAGCCAAATTTTTGGGCATGTTCTATAACCTCCAATGAGTCATGAGAACCATGCCCATTTAAGATTAAAAGATGACAATTAGATTGAGAAGTCCCCGCCCCCTGGTACTAACCTTTTGGAAATTAAAGGAATTCCTTTAAATAAAGTTAAAATTATCCAAGCTTTTTTTTGCATTGACATATAGTTGCACAGTTTGTAGTTTTGGATGTAATTATCATGCAATTTTTCTCCTTTGAATATGTAAAATGCTAGTATAAACCCCACACCATAATTGATTGTTAACCATTTTCTAAATTTTGGAATCGTGTTATATATTTGTTGGGATTCTCATTTGGTTAACACCCTATCTTTGCTTTGCTTCCTTGCTTGAATTATAATATCATTAAAGTTCCAAATGTGATTTGTGATGTAATTGTGCTTAGTGTATAACATTTGCAAATTGGTGTAAGATGTTTGGCAAACATTATTGGTCAAGCCTTGGGCTGTGCAAACCTCAAACCTTTCAGCTTGCCTGATGTTGAATTCAAGGTGCCGATGTTTGAACCAATACCACCAACTAGCACCAAGTATTCCATTGTTGAATGGAACAAGTCTAGTTTGGGTGAGTTCAAGCATTTTCATCTTTAATTGTTGCAAGGTGATAGGCAACCCCACTTCTTGCATTATGAATACCCACTTAACAATGGCAACATTTTCTGCATCTATTAGTACCCTTCCAAATCTAATCCTTCTGCTCCTTATTCTATCATTCAAATGATTTCCAAGAAAAAACAATGGTATACCCCAATTCCTACTTGCCTTTTTCATTGTGTTTGTTCCCCTTTCCACTACCTCCATTGCTTCCTTTAAAGCTTAATATGTCCACTTTCCTTTTACAACTTTCACAAGAACTCTATTGACCCTAGTTGTTTCATGTGTGTTTGCTACTCCATGTTAGATTAAATTTTTTTTGTAGTTTGATTGTTTTTGCACACTAGATCTACACTTACAAGGCACATTGGGATTCATGGCTACTTGTTGCCTGCTCACCCAAGCCTTCAACAACTTAATAGTGTTTGATTTGACCCTACAACGTTGCACCTCTTGTGATTAGACCATGATTCTACAAAGTATGTTAAATTAGGGTAGAATTGAATAGAATGGGACTCTACTACATGGTTGGATTTGATTAAATTGTAAAACTCAATGAAGTCTTTGCAAACTAAGTCAACATCATTTGTTGTTGTGTAGGTTGTTGGAATGTATCTCATACCTTTCTAGGCTGCGATCATTTGAAACTTGCCTCTCTTGGAACTTAATGCCCCACAACTTGGTCTTGTTAATTATTGTATCCAACATACCTTAAAAACTACCTATACTTGAACTTGTAAAGTCTAATTATGTGTTAATCAACTCCTTTCTTCCCTCTTTCACCTTCTTGAATGTTTAGCTTATTATTTTGGCACACAACTTTAAATTGTACCTCTTCCACCTTTCCCTTAAGCTCACTATCAAAATGCTTCAACTGATCTATAGGTTCTATCTTGATCTTAACCCCTTAATTAGAATGTTTTAGTTCATCTATATGTTTTACCTTGATCATAACCTTCTCATCAAAACGTTTATTTGTGGCCTCTATTTTCACCTAGCTATGAGAATGTTTACATTCATCTACATATTTTATCTTGAGCAATGTTTTCTAATCTAGCTAGTTTGCTTTCAAACATGGTGTTGCAAGAAATACAAGCTTTATATTAGCTAAAAAATTCTTTTCAAAATAGACATGCCTATAAAGCTTAAAATGAAAATGTGCTTTCAATTGTGTTCAACTTTGCTTTATGAACTTTTGAATGTTGTTGGATTTGCTAGCTATAATTATGGAGGGAGAAATTGTGAATGTTGTTGGATTTGCCAACTATAATTCTGGAAGGAATTGAGTGCACCCAAATTTGGGGGAACTTGTAATTTGTACCCTTTAGGGTGCTTGTAAATGTCTCTAGTTGGTTGTTGTGTTTATGAGTTCAACCCCAACCCTTTTGTGTGTTCAAATGCCCTTTGCTAAACTGAATACTCCAACCCTCTTTACCAAACATTAACCTCGTTGGGTGCACACTTGACAGCCCCTCACGAAACATTCTCCCTCTTTGTTGGTCTCTTCACTCTCCATGGCTGTGCACTCCCCCATCAGTCACCACCCATTATGAGCCCTAAAACCAAACATTGGTAAACATGCCAACAAACAAGAATATGAAAAAGATGTCCAAACATTTTTTCATACCACACAAGGTTACCAAAACCAAACATCGAAGACAACACTCCACATACATTTTCTGCAAAAAATACATGCCCAATTTTAGAGACGGAGCATTCAGTCTTGAGCATTTAGGTGCACAATCACCAGATGGTGAGTGTTCTGTTGATGGGCTGGCCTCTGCACTAGGGTGGTAGGCATGTGAACACTGTTCGGCCAGCTTACCTTATGATTTCAAGGATCACAGTAAAATCAGCGAGGGTGAGACACTGGAGTCGAGTTGTGCAGGATCGGGGATATGTTATAGGAGACAAACCCTTACCTGGAATCAAGAATCAAACTAATTTTTTTTTCCCAGTTCAACTGACTGATTACATCTGCAAAATTCCAAAAGCCCCATAAACTTCAGTCCTTTATGACTTAAAATTTTTAAAATTGGAGAAATTCTCTTTCTGTCTCAATGGCATATGTGGGACATGGTGTTTGCCAGTGTGGCCATGTACTACATGGTTAGAACAAGGCTCAATTTAGGAATTCTGATGGCTGCTCTATAGTAACCGTGATGCCTTCAGGAGAGAGCAATTGTGATCCTATTTACACTTGCTTGGTGGTGTAGTTTATGTTTTAAAAAAGAGCAGCCATCAAGTGCACAGCATACTACTCGTGTTGGATTGAAAATACAAAAAGACACATAGGTAACTGCCAGCCCTGCTTTTTGCCAGAGGCCTTGCAGTTGTTGCTGGGCTAATTCTGGCCATACATTTGATGGGATGTCCAACAGCCTCCCCTCTGTCGGATGGGAAAGTGTAGGGTAAATTCCCAAAGTGGTCAGGTGACTGAGCCAAAGACCAGGTGCACTGAGAAATAGGGTGCATTCCAAGTACACTAGGAAATTTCCCCGAGTACTTTAGGGGCCCAAATCATGCAGAAAGTCCAGAAATAATGTGCATTCCAATCCACTAGGAAATTTCTCAAGTTGGGTGAGAAAACCCCGAAGGAAGAAGTGGTGGGAAAGGCCATGCTGGAAGTCCAAAATGATGAGGAAACCCTGCCAAACTTCACAGAAAGAAAGTCCAAATCTCCAAGTTATAGTAGGTGGAGATTGAGAAGATGGAGGGCATCCCCACCTCACATTGCTAGTTCTATCTACACATTTACATAAAAATATGTTGATGTTTACTGGTGAATGTCCCCACACATCAAGAAAGTCAGTTTAACCAGTGAAAGACCATTTGCTCCTGTACATTTGGACCAATAATTGTCACTGACCAAATTCACAATACAAAAATATATTTTTGTGAGGTATTTTTATCAGAGAGCAAGGAGATTTGCGCTATTTTGCTCGAAGATTTAACAAGGATTGTGTCATACTGTGGCCTTGCCATTCACATTAAAAAGCATCTTAAGGCAAAAGAAGAATTATGGAAACTCAAATATTTTACCATGCAAGAATATAATCTTCAAAGAATCCTCTAAAGAAAACCAAGATCCTTCAAGCTGTTATAACTCTATAACTAATTTCAAGTTTCAACACAAGCAAAAGTATCATCTTTCAAAAATCCGCATGTAGAAACAGAACTATTACCGAGGGGCCAAAATCCCTTAAGCTACTATACTCTATATGAATCTAAACATAATATCCTTGCCAATAAAAATAATGTTTACTGATGTGTGGTGAAAATGCTTTGGAAGAAGTGATGGCAAAGGTACTGCAGAAAGTCCAAGTTGGAGTAGGTGAAGATTGAGAAGCATGTTGGAAGCGGAGTGTAAGCTGTGCTAGGTCGCTATTTATGAGCCTGCATATACGCGTCAAAACTGACCATTTTTTCTTACTTAATGGAGGGCACCGCACACCATTTATATGCAGTAGTTGAATAGCAGGTTCATCAAGACTCTGTCAAATAATTATCTGATTTTGAAAATTCCATTTTGATAAAGAAAATACTCTAGAATATTCTAAAAGATGCTTCATAGCAGGTTCATCAAGACTCTGCCAATTAATTTTCTGGAGACTGACATGTCTTAGACATCAGCAGACATGATGGCCAACTTATGATGGTGTCAGAATTATCACTTGAAGCTTGCACTACAAGCTATGCAAGTTGAAAGGGTCAGATGTGTTTTTAATGCATTCTTTTGACGTTTCTTTGCACTTTGAATTTTTGTTTCAAATCTATTTTTTTACACTAAAACCTAAACCTATGAACCACAAGCCTCAAAGTTACAGGCCCTATTGCAACGAGTAACTGGTGTCCCGGACCAATGATCCCATCACTAGTGGAACGGTCACAATTGAAAGTAGACTCATCTAATACATGTATCAGACCACAAGTGGAACTTGCACAACCAAAAGTGAAACCAGTAAACCAGCACTTGTCCCAGGCCAAAAGTCAGAAAAATATTGAGTCAGCCAAAGGTCTTACAAATCTACTGCTGCATTCTTTTCTGCCCTGTCTACCCTTTGGCCCTATTAATATTTTCCCAAAAAAATCCAGTCATGCCCAGACGATTTCTTTTCCCATAACCTGCCATGTTATGGATACTGAGTGTATATATATTATGGGTACCTATTAAGGGTATATGTTATCCATAACATATCCAGCAAATAAATAAAATGGATCCAAAATGTGTGTTTGGCATGAAAGGTGAAAACAGAATCCGGCATATTGGGGCAGATCGAGTAAAAAAGAATGCAGCAATACTTCTGTACTGCTGGCATTTAAGACCTTCCGTGGATTTAATACTTTTCCCCTGTATCACCTAGGAAATTACACAGATTACGTGAATAGTTCAGGGGATGGACATCAAAACCCACTTATGTGAATGATATACGCGGTTCACAAACTTTCAAGGAAGGTGCTTAACTGGGGTTACAAATTACAGAACGCTGCGCACAGAGTTCTCCATCAGTGCTGGTTCTCTCTGGCCCGTTATATATTGCCAGGACCTAATCAGACCACCGCCATTTGTCTGTTCAGGGGTTGTGAGTGTGGAAGGCCAAGGAGTAGACACTAAACTACAACAACCCCTTCATCAGGAATTGCTTTAAGATTCTAGTTTTTTTTTTTTTTTGGTTCACTAGAGAAGAGGCTTGAGACAGTTCATTGGAGGGGTGAAGTTGCACGAATGTCATCGGTCAAACTTGGGGGAGTCTCGAATCTCTTTTAGCTTTGTTCGTCTCCCCCAAATTCTTGGTGAGGAGTAGACTACTGGAACGAATTTTGTGGCTTTTCAAGCTCAGCATCAAAGGTCAAGTTTTGTGGCATATGGACGTCTACCTTCTTTCTGTTGAGTGTTGATTTGGCTTGTTTTTGTTCACTGTTTTGTCATTAGATGAACACTGATATTGAACGAAATGATTAAACTCAACACAAAGTCATTTCCTTGGCTGAGAAAAATGTTGCTGATGGACATTTTGTTAGAGGTTTCATGGCCAGTGTACTAGAGCAAAGGTTCAAAGTTGAGAGGAAGGATTTAGTGATTGAGAGAGAGATTGCACCTAGTTTTTTCAATGTCACGAGAGTGCAGAAGTGTGATCCAAAATGTTGATAGACCCTGGGTTAGTTTTCGGAATTCTTGGGCAGTTGCAACCACTATTAAATCGAGTGATTGATGCTGTAGAAATCACCTTGAAGTATGACAAGAGTTTTAGGAAATTAAGTGATCTTCTCTTGAGATTACAGCCTCTTCTAAAACGCATAGAAAACCAGGCCCCTAATCTGGGTTCGAATGTGAGCGTGGTGCATACATGGTTGACTAAACTTGAGAAACAATTGAAGGCCGCAGAGACAACATTGAATGTGTCCGATGAACAACATCCAAGATTGACAGCTCCTGTGTCTAGGTATCGTGCAGCCAGTGAAATTAACAAATTAACGGAGAGTGTGGAGGAGCTCTTGAAACAAGCAGATCTGGTTGCGGTGGATTTGGCTTTGTCAATATCGGTGAAAGTCGAAAATGCGACCGAAGACACTAAACATGCACTGCAATCTGTCGAGAACCAATTGTCGATTGTCACACGACAATTGCCGAATGTCACACGACAATTGGCGGATGTTACACGACAATGTTTCAAGCCATCTATTGGTAAGTCGTTGAATATTGAGGAAGCAACTGTTGCAATCATAACTGCTTTGCAAAATTTGAACGCATCTGATGACCATGACAATGCGATCGAGGCATTACCATTGACCTTGGCAACGATTGACCCTCAACAACCTTCGCCAAAGTTGCATGTGCCTCAGTTTGTGTTTGGTTTGGACGACTCTATTGGGAGGCTGCAACAGTTGTTACTCTCAAGACATAGTGATGCAGATCCTCACTCTATTGGAGTTTGGGGCAAAGGTGGGGTGGGGAAAACACTTCTTGCTCGAAAAGTCCACAATAGCATGGAGGTGCAACAACATTTTGGAAATGCAAATATCATTTGGCTGACTGTTGGAAAAGATCCTGACATCAGGTCACTCTTTGGAACTTTGAGTGAGAAATTGTGTCCAAATCTTGTACAACTCAACACCTTGAGTCAAACTGATTACAAAGATATATTGTACAAGGAGTTTTCAAGTAGGAGGGCACTTTTCATTGTAGATGATGTTTGGGAAGAGAGTGTCATTGAATGGCTGGACATAGCTAAGGGACCTGGTAGTGTCACACTATGGACTAGTAGAAAGGAACAT
>Ga0116229_10011094_pt1 | contig 13381 bp, 5 predicted proteins | sample S1TSphgellanicum_3_FD_87313 | JGI IMG/M metagenome (GOLD analysis project Ga0116229, IMG submission 87313) | Host-associated microbial communities from peat moss isolated from Minnesota, USA - S1T2_Fc - Sphagnum magellanicum MG | ecosystem: Host-associated > Plants > Peat moss > Unclassified...
ATCCCCCCCCCCCCCCCCCCTTGCAGGATGAACAAAGATGGAAGCTTGACAAAGTTAAATTCAAAGAAAAATGATCATAGAAATGAATGTCATGAAAAATAAAAGATTCAAAAAAAATATATTATTATTATTATTATATATATATATATACACAGTTTAGAACAAAACAAACAACCCATCGCATAATGGCTCTACCCAATGTTATATGACTATGATCAATATTTTATTCCAAAGGCTAATTCCTTAGGAAGGAAAATAAAAAATGTTTAGGGGTATTTTATTTTTCAAAATTGAATATTCAAAATTAATTAATTGTTTGGGAGGCATGTGCCAAACCTGCCAAAGTACTACAATATATGGAATGTTTGGAATTTAAAATTTTGAAAACTAAAATGTTTGAATTTTGATGTGTGAATATTGAAAGCTGAAAACTAAAACTTATATGTGAAATGTTTGGAATCTAAAATTTTGAGAATTAAAATGTCAGATTAGGATGTGTGAATATTTAAAACTAAAAACTAAAATTTGAAATTTCTATGTGAAGCATTTGGAATTTGAAATTTTGAAAACTGAAATGTCTGAATATTGAAAAATGAAAACTGAAATATCTAAATACTGAAAACTCAAATATTTGAATACTGAAAATTGAAAACTATAAACTAAAATTTCTGAATGTTAAAAATTGAAAACTTGAAATGTCTAATCCAAACATGTTATGCATATGGGCTGAAAGCACTATAATACAATCGTTATGAGAAATTGCGTATGCTAAAACCACACTACCTTGTAATTAAAACTCAAAAAACAACGCATATACAATTGTTATGTAACTATCCCTTAAATATTACAACTACTATGCAACTATCCCCTTAAAAATACAATGTATTCATAAATAAATTGCCACATTAGAAAATCAGTTAATGATATCATAGTTTTAAGTAAGTTGAAAATGGGTCTTTTATACGATAATTTATACACATCGTACATACATATGTAATCAACCATGTTAGACTTTTTCAGGAGTTGCATTATAGTTGCATGTGGAAACTACTTTAAAACTATTATAAATGTGTCACTAAAACAATAATTATGTTACAACTAATGTATAATGTACATACATGCAATCATGCCATATGTCCACATTTCCACCACCCATTATGAGATACATTTGCAACTAGTTTTTTATTATGATTCTCATTGATACAATTAATATGCCACTAGTGTGCCACCACTAAAGTACTATTGTTCAACTATGTTATGACTATAATACAATTACTTATAACTTAATAAGGATACATATTCATTAGTTGTTTATATTTTTATCATATGTGTTTCATTTTAAGTGATTTAAAATCTTATGAGAGTGCTATCTCAAGTTCTAGAAATCATCTTTGAAATGCAAATGAAAATGAGTAATGAAAAAAATAACAAAAGAAGAAATAAACTTTCCAACTTACAAAACACATTTTTTTCCTTTTTTTCTCTTTGGGCCCCTCCTACTTTCAAACTGCATAACTTTCTTATTTCTTATTCATTTTAAACAATTTAAAGTGTTTTAAGAACGCCACCTAAAATTCTACAAATAATCTCCACCTGAATCTCTACAAATAATCTTCGAACTTTAATAACAACAAAACAACATACAAGGAATTTTGTTGATGTTTGGGAACTGGTCTTTGTAACATTTGGTGGTTTGTTTTTTTGAATTTTTGACCCCCTCTATTTTGAGGGGCCATAACTTTCTCAATTCTATTCATTTTTTACAATCTTTACTACACTAGATGTGTCAATAGGAGGGGTTCAAATTTTCTTTAAACACCAAAACAATGGAACTCTCCCCTTGGATTTGGCTTACCTTGAACGCTAAAATGTTATAGTTGCAACTCAATTTGCAACTAATCACCAACAAAAAGATTTAACCCATGTGTTTTGTCTTCGAATCCCATGTTACAAACTATATAAAGAAGGCTTATTCTTTCATGTTTTCACAATAAAATACATGTGCCATTTTGGGATGAATTTTAAAAAGTTTAACCCAAAGGTAAAACATAAAATATAAAATAAAATTTCATGGTTATTCTTTAATGCAATTAGTCTTGTGTTTTCCTACCTATTTATCTACCTAGGTAAGTAAGTAGGTTTTTACTCTTCTACCTACATATGTGGGTAAGTAAGTAGGTCCTAGGTAAATATGTAGGTATGTAAGTCTTAAAACCTACCAACCTACATACTTGTGGTTATGTATGACCTACCTAACTACGTACTAAAATAAATATTTATATATTTTTAATTCTTTCCAAAATACAATTAATATGCCATGTGGCAATTTTTAATTATGCCACATGTCACAATCTCATACCATCATTAATAATCATAATGGACGATGGAAATCAATGTTTTGAAAAAAAAATTATGTCCAAATTTTTTCATAATGCCACATGTTAAATTTTAATAAATGGATGACAATTAATGACATTAGCATGCCATCATGTGTGCAGTTATAATGGAGTTTCATAGTAGTTGAAAATGAATTGTAATAAATTGCACTGCATATATAATGAATTGCAATTCTACAATTCATGTAATTTGTCCATTAACACTTACAACATATAAATATAATGAGTTGCAAGTGTCCTCTGCAATTCAAAAATTGAGTTGCAAGGCCAGTTGCAAAACACCTCTTTTTCTCATAATGAGTTTTCTCGCACAAACATCCCCACAAGGTTACTACTTGCCTTGAACCTTGGAAACCAGAGTAAAGTTGGAATATATTTAGATATGGGTTGTTGCACATATAGGTTGATAGGCTACGTGAACTCTAACACCAAAATTATGCTCAGGTCATGATAGATTATTGTATCTAGATACCACAAAATTTAAGATTTTCAAAAGAAAAATGATTGCATGACAAATTTCTACCACATCCAAATTGGCCCACATGGTTTCTACCCACTTGAATTTGTGGCATGCTTTAGCTTAATATTTTTTTGAAAGTGGGAGTAAATTTCAATCAATCTTAAACCCATTTTGCTTTCTAAAATTATCACCCCAACTAGAGAGTCAAGACCCTTGACCTCCCAAAACTCCTAACTCGCAACTCCCCTCAACCTCCCAGTTATATTGTCGAGTTCAATAAACACCTATAATTCAACTACAACTAGCAAAAAAAGTTAGGTGAATTGTGATGATATATATGAGTAAGGACTATGGGAAGAACCATTTTGGAAACAATAGCATAGTTGTTTCAAGAACAAAAAGGTGACTTTGAAGCATTTGAACTAAGGAGACCACTTGACCCTATGACAAATTTTTCCTTGGGTGGTACCACTAAGAACCACTTTACCAAAATCACAAGAAAGTTGGACCTGATTTAAGAAATAAAATTCCATCTACTTATACATTGGTTTATTGATTGGACTAGGTGGGCTATGTGTTCCCCACCTATGCACACACTCATGAAAAATAATGAACATCCAAAAACGTATAATATGCATTAACATTTTGATTCCTGAACCATTCCTAACCCATTCCTGATTCAATTCCTGACTTTTTTTTTAAAAATGTCCTTAAACTTACACATTAAATATTTTTTCTTATTTATTTAGTACATGCACAAGGGAATGATCCAAACTATTTATTAAAACAACAAATGGTGAAAATAATTATCATTTGTGTTCTTAACATCAATGGCCTTTTGGGGCTTGACAATCTTGATTTCAAAATTTTATAATGAAATCAAAATTGATTAAATCAATTATTTATAAAATACATCAAGTAAATTGGCATTTGAAGTATTTTCAAAAATTAACATCCAAGAAAAATTCCCAAAAAATATATTCATTTTTTGTTCTTGATCAAAAACATTTGTTGTGTGATGTTCCTAAAACTTTTTCCTTATGCATTCATTTTCCACATCAAAACATTTTTTTTTGTAAATTTAATTAGAAAATTGAATTCTACATGATTTGGGTAACCTTTTGATAAATAATTTGGAATGAAAAGCTTTCTTTAAATGAGTCCTATGTTGTCCTGAAATTGGATGGGTTACACAAATTTGGGGTGTGATGTTCCTAGTGGTACCACCAAAGGATAAGTTTGCCAACTAGTAAGACCTACAATTCCATCACAACCAATAACCTAATCATTCAAAAATAGGAACCTTCACGTGTGGTTCTTGAAGGTTTTGAAAGTAGGGCTTAAGGTCTAGGGTTCAAAATGCACTTTCAACTATGTTTTTGTTGTTTTCATAGTTGTTTTTCATTGCAACATTTGGTAGTGTAAAATCATTGTGTTGTTGAAGGAAAGAAGCACATCTTTGTTCACATGGCAAAAAGCAACAAGATTGAATGCGAGGACGTTGGTTACATTCAACTCTTCTTTCTCCATTTTTTTGGTCACAACCTACACCCATTTTGTGCGAATGAAGAGAAAAAAAGTTGTAATTGTGGCAAACAAGAAATGCTTATTTCTAATAGTAGAATATTGTGGGTGATGTTTCTTCACCAACAAGTTTGTGGCATGCAAACAATCAATGAAAGTAAAAAAGTCAATGGACTACCTTTCTCTACTTTTCACATTACACAAAGAAAAAAAAAGTTAGTCTCCACCTTCTAAATGATGCTTTTCCGATGACCCTTGGTAATGCAAAGGTGATGGCACAACAAGAAAAGGCAAGAACAAATGGGAGGTTTGCATGCCAATGCAACATTCACTACCACAATCAACGCCTTAGCCAAAAACTCCCTAGCAATACCACTCTACACAATGTTGTTGTTTGTTCCAAACCTCTACTTCATCATTGTAATTATTTTGCCACCCACAATCTTTCTTAGCCATCATTTGCACATTGCCAATTTTATAATTATTCCTGACATTTCAAGAACGACAATAAAAATGGCCAACATAAGTTGTTTATAGAACATCAAGGTACAAACCCACTTTGTCATCGAAACTAACACTTATTTACATGGTTTTATAAGCATTAAATTGTTCATCCAACATTAGAATCCAAGCACATAAGTCTTCAAACAAAACTTCCAATAGTGATAGAATAATTGAATGGAATCGTGACACAACTAACAAAGCTGCTTTTCGAACATTCCACAACAAATGCCAAAGCAGACTCCCCAACAACTGCAATCAACATCACCATCATGTACAACTTTCATGTTCCCTTTTTTTGGTCTTCATCTTTATTTAGGGTTTTAAAAGGCATCTTTTTTACATAGAAGGACGATAAATAACACAAGGTAAAAGAAATAAAAGTCTAGAATTACCTTTTAACCCTAAATCCTAAACCCTAGAATTGTTAAAACTATAAGTTTTGTTCTCTTTCTTTGATAGGGGTGAGAGAGTTTCTGAAGTTTCAGCTACAAAGCAGAAAAGCATGTTTGGTTTACTTAGAAGAGATCAACCAATCTTGTAAAATGTGCCATCATCTTGTTAAAATACAGATTGGAAGACATCAAATTAAATATCAAACAAGACCTCACAAATATTGCTAAAGGAGAAATTTGAAAAGAACAAAAGCAATAGTTTTGGATAATGAGGAAAAACAAACAAAAGTTCATTAAAAAATGCAAAATGATCCACCTAGTTGGATGATGTAGAACATCACCTCCATCAACTCTGTAAGAACAACATAATCTTCCACCTACAATTTTGGGACCTACAAAAAACACTAATTGCAACAAATGACCAGCACTACCCAACATGGTTGACCTTGAGACAAGAGATACCAATGTGAAAACAAATGTACAATCTTGAGGATTTTTGTAAAAATAAAACATTTACCAGAAAAGGAGAGAATAACATTGAATCTTTTTGCAACAATGTTCCATATCTTCTTTCTATGAACATGTCATCCATGAACAACCCAACACATCAAAAGTGAACAATAAAAAACAATTCTAGCTCCATAGCCTTATGCAAAAAGACACCACTTCAAAATGGGTAGAAGTTCAGACTAGAACCAAAAATAGTGGCTACAAAAAATTAATTAGTTAAGACAATAAAGTTCAGAAAATTGCCACAATTATGAAACTTGAACATACTTGACACACATAGGTGTAAATAATAAGAGAAAACAATGATGCACACCACATATAAATCTCTATAGACCCACCTGATCCAACTGTCTAGGTTGAGCTTAGGAAGAAGAAGACTACAAATGCACAACTTGGATTTTCTAAAAGTTCTTCCAAGCTACTACAGACTTTTGTAGCTTTAGGGAATCAAATAGAAGAAAGGATCTTGGAAAGGATAGAGGTGAAGGTAGAGAAGAGAAAAGAGAACCATGTAGGACATAATAATGGTGGAGCAGGAAGAGTAGCACCACCACCAATACCTTTGGATGATGAATCCAAAAAGAGTTGTAATTCCAATAACATAGAACTTGGTTGAAGAAGATAATCCTTTCAATTTTTGCGATGGTTATCAAAACCTATAATGTTCAACTACCTAAAAACTAATGTACTTAAGGTTACATCCACCCAAACATGAAAAATTACATCCATACGAAATTTTTCATTCTATGACCACTTGTCATCTCCACATTGGCCAATGAATGAACCAAAATTTTATCCCCAAGTTCAAATCTTGCATAGATGCATAGTCTCTTCCCTATGGGTAGAGCCAATAAACCAACACCCACAAACGCACTAGTTTGGATGGATGGTGAGTAAACATTATTACAAAAACCAATTTTTCAAATGTTTCAAATGGACTAACTAATCATTTTTAATTAATGAAAATGTATATTTTGACAAAAAACTTGGGAATTGAATGATGAATGACATGCATATTCTTTGACCAATGAACTTGACTAGAATAATTTATTTGATTATTTGTCAAATTGAGCATGCAATCAAGTTGAAAAAAAAATTAACCACTTTGATCAAAATAGCCAATGGGTTATAATCAAGTTGAACAAAGCAAAATGATATCCTTGATCAAAATGACCAATAGTTTTTTATTGTTAGTTAATAAGTAAATGACCTAAGTCTACTTACATGTTTGCCTACCTACCTACCTACCTCCTACCTCTTATCTCCTATTTACCTCCTACTTCTTACAATCTTCCTGCTAACCAACCTCCAACTTACATACTAATTCTAACCATTTTACTTACCTACATAAACAACAATGTGAAATAAACATGTGAAATAAAAAACTTAACAAAATGTTTTACCTTTTAATGGTGTATTCCATTAGTAAGGACTTGGTTTATCATTGTGAATGTGACAAATTCATTTCCTTATATTTATAACCTATGTGAATGCCCAAGGGCCCTAGAGTAAATAGGTTAGATTAGGGTAATTACATAAGCTAAGCTAGGCTACCACCTACCCACTTACTTGCCTTTTTATAATATAGTCATACCTATTTCTTGCCCATGTACTTATTAAATATATATATAATAATCCCCAAAAAAAAAAGGTAGAAATTTGATTAGTCAAATGGTCTGTTATTTGCTAGTAAAAATGATCAATAAAATAGTATTTTACTCTACCAATCAAAAACCACCCAATCACACCAAATTGAAAAGATAGTATGTTTGACACCTATCCAAATTAGGTCATTTTTTACTAGATTTTTTAGTCAAATAATTTTTTTTTCATAACAATGAAATTGAGATTTTTTTCGTTGGGTTCCTATGACAAGATAACCAAAATTTAGTTAGCACAATAGGTATATTGAATGATCTACTTACATATAATTACCTTTTTCAATCTTTACATACTTTTCTTCTCTCCTTTGCATTAACCTCCTAATTCCTCCCCCTACCTACTAGCTAATAGGCCAACCACCCTAACTTACATAATAACTTGCACTAAAACCTACCTTTAAAGTGGCCTACTAACAACATCCACTCACGAAACCAAAAGGGATGTCATTATCAAAACATGAACATATTGCATGAAAAAGAAGTACTTCTTTCCCTCGCCTAAGTACACCTAAATGAGTGAAAGCATAGTCAATTAAACACAAAAAGTAGAGTTTGACATTGCAAATTTAATTGTCTTGAAAAACACAAGCAAAAGTAAATGATATTTTTATTCTTTTGAAGAGGCACCCACATATACATGAAGAATACTAGTTTTTCTCTTGATATATATAATTGAATGTTGAAAAATAATAGTTGATGGTCTACTTGTAACTTACTTTACATAGGCATGCACAAATGAAGGGATTAAAAAAGTTTGATGCAAGTATGTCAAAAATTTATCAAAATCCAAGTGTGAGCATTTGTCGCACTTTATGTATATGTGATGTAAGGTATACAAGTCCAAGTTTTGTGATTAATGTGGTAATTTTGGAGAAAATCATTTTTAAACATCAAAATTTACCATTTTCAAAAATATTTTTCACCTACTTTTTTTACTCCAAATGAGATGGAAAAATTGCTCTAGAACTATGTTGATGTAAAGTAGGATGGCAGATTAATTTTCCCTTCAAAGGTGCAACTCTATTTTTACTTGCCCAGCCAATTTTGCAAGTGACAAGTAGATCTACAAATTACGACTAGGAAATGTGTTAGTTGCAAAACCTAAGTTGCAGAACTATCCTATTTTGAAATGACCTAGCCGTGAATAGGGTTTCCTTTGCTAATTCACTTCCCATTTTGAAATGACCTAGCTGTAAACAAAGGTTGCTTCGTCTTCTTGTTTTATGCATAGACCATTATTGTTCCCACGTCTCATGATGACCACAACCATGCTTGCCTCTCAAGCAAACTAACTTGTTGTTTGAGTTTGAACATAGTTGCTTATTCTTCAAGGCAAATTTGATTATTCTTCAATTGTGAGCTTCAAATGTGAAATGTATAATTTGCATACCTAATGTCCACAGACCACTATGGAGGCCAGGTGCATTTAGCACACACTACGATCTTTGATAAGGTATGTTGTTTTCCTCTTAAGATCCCTAGGTTGTGGTACAAATAGTCTTCAAAGTTGGTTGAACACAACAACATTTGCAGTGCATCAACAAATTTCACTTCGTCTCCCATTTCTCAAACAAGGACTAAATATGGACATTGTTGTGGTATGTTAATTTGCATCTTATACACCTCAAAGACATTGAAAGAACTTCTAGGTCATTGATTCTATTTGAATATTAGGTCTTCCATATGCTTGTGTAGTTGTTTTTAGAAAACTTTGTAGTTCATTTCTTGATGATCCATAGGTTTGTTCTTTTTGTGATATCTACCTTGCATTTAACTTGATTTTAAACATACATGTATTGCTAAGTTCTAGAACTTTTTTTCAAACATATTTCCATGTGTTTCTTGATGTTTTCTTCTTCACATGCTTTTGCAAATTCCTACAATGACCTTCATCTTTTGTAAGTGTTCTTTTCTGCTTTGAAATATTTTGGGCTATTTTTTTTTTTGGCACTATAAACCTAATCTGCAAGGGTACTTAAGGTCTTTTGGGTTTAGGTCCTAATTCCTTGCATATGGGTTGGGGTAATCTTGCTAGAATTTTGATTACATGTGTGTGTTAACAACAAGAAAGAAAATGATTTAATTGGAAGTCTAGAAGGTTTGCCCATGGACAGAACTTGTAGGGATTTAAAATTTTGTTTCTTTGGTGCAGATGGAGGCAACCAGAGCATAAAAAAGGATTGTGAGAGATACATTGAAGGGGATAATGATTGGCATTTTTGTGGGAAGTGGAGGCTCGAAAACAACCAACATCTACCAATGGTGCAAGTTGTGCATAGAAGATCCCAACCAAGTGGTGTGGCAAAGGAGTGTTTGCATTGCTACTTCAATGTTCACAACATGTGTGAAAAGGTTCTTATGAAGGAGGTGCAGACTACTGACTTACCTAGATCATGAACCAAGGTAGGTATGTTGACAAACATATTTTGGACACATAGTATGTACAAGGTAAAATAGATCTTTGAATTTTAATATCTTATTTCAACCTTCCAATAACATATTTTCAAGAAATTACAAGAAATTAACATAGCAAGAACATTTAATTCATGCAATTTCAAAAATGTAAATAAATGCCTTTACTATTTGACCACAAATGTGATTTTTTTGAATTGTTACTGTTGAACTACTTTATGTATGAATCCACAATGTATTATCTATACAGTCACTCAAATTATGCAATCTTCTAGGGATTGTTCTAATCCTTCCTTATATTGTTGGCTTTGATCATCTTGGGAATACAACAATAGAGATCTAGAATCTGATCCACATGAGTACCCTATCCTAAGGTTAGTGGCATCATAACATAAACCTTTAGTTGGTGAAATGGATGTTTGTGCAAGGATGTGTACCTAGAGACCTTCATACATTTATAACAAGGTATAATAGTTTCACAACTATCAATATTATAATGTCATAGTAGAGAATATTTCATTTTCAAGCAATTATGTCTTGAACAGAGTTCATTATTTTGTTTCATCAATGTGGGAATTGATTGGCCTAGATTGAGGTACATACAATGGTTCCACATGTTAACAATGTTATCTTTGAATGCCTAGGTGGCTTCTCCAGGATGTATTGCATCACTTGGTCTAATGGTTTATAGTTGGTTATGTCCAAATGGGAAGCAAAAGGAACAAGTATGTGCCAAGAGCAGAGAGGATAAAGATTGATCAAGAACACAAAGCTCGAAAAAAGGAGGCTTTAGCAACTGAAAAGGCTAAGTAAATGTACAAAACTTGGCAAGGGTAGAATATTCAAATTGCTAGTATATGCATAACTTAATCATCCAAAACCTGATCTAAGAATAAATATAGAAAGAGCCAAATGAATTCTTCATGTTTGATTGTTACATTACCTACCATTTCGTACTTACATCTTTTTGTTAATGATAGAACAATCTACATGTAATTCAACTAATACAAATTTTTTAGTTACATACTTAAGTCACTATGGTTAATTTGTGCTAACAAACAATTTGAAAAATGTCCCAACATGTGTTATGTAATTTTTTACATTATGGATATAGTTGGCTCCTTTATAGGCTACAAACTAGACAACGAGAACAACAACAAAGACACAAAAGGTTGAAACTTGAAAAAGAACAACTTAATTTTGTGAATTATCCTCTAATCCCAAATCTTGATTTTAAGTTTAATGTTGATTTGCAACCCAATTCAAGACTTCAAAGGTGGAGGAAATGTTCAGGTGTAGTAGACAGCTTTGTGCAACAAATGGATAGTAGATTGCATTCTTTCAATGGAGAGGAAAAACAGGAAATTGTTAAGAAATTCATTGAACACCAGGGTGTGGTAAATTACATACCACATTATGCAATACTTGGAAAGGAAACTAACAACAATCGTGTAGTAATGGATGCCATGAAGGCCACTTATGCTCAAATAACCACTACTTGACATTTTCAAAACTTGACCTTCAAAATGTGTTGTTGTTTGTTGCTGTGTATGCAAGTGCTAACACAAATCAAATGCATATTACTAAGACAATAGGGGCCTCTCGATATTTTATCCATAAAACTATAGATAGACAAGTTCATGCTGACTAGACAAGTGAAATTTTTTGGGGTGGGCTTCCCTAGGAAATGTTGATGTGATGTCATAAATGTTGAAGATCGGGAGCTCATCCTCAAATGGTGGAAAACATCCATAACCATATCACCAATCCAAGAGGATGTGAAGCACCGAAGAATTGACATCACTACTAGAAATTTTGGGTTTTGCAACTATTGTTTACAACTAAAATTCAGTTGCATGCGACACATGTAATTGCAAATTTGTGTAGTTGCTTAAGACAAGTTGCACATGACATGCAGTTGCATGCGACACATGTAATTGCAAATTTGTGTAGTTACTTAAGACAAGTTGCACATGACATGCAGTTGCATGCGACATTACGTATGCAACATGTATATACAGTGTTAATATACATGTTCATACATACATACCAATCCAAATGTAGTTGCACCTTATTTGCAACTTTCCTTATAACTACATGTAACTAATCAAAACATGACACATGTTTAAAAATTAGACAACTAGCTTGTGGACACGTGTCATTATTTAACTTTTTTATGTTTTCAAAATTAAAAATTCATTGGATTAATCTCAATCATTAAAGTTTTTGCCACTATGATGATGACACGTTGCACACCATGGAACATTCATTGACCATTTGACACATGTTCAATATTTTAATACCAATTATATGGTGACATGTGGTAATCGAAGCCCACTTATTTTAAAAAATTTAAATATTAATTAATGAAATTTAAATCATCTAATTTATGGCTATTAAGATGTTGACACGTGGTGTTTAGGTAGGTAGATAATAATTAAACCCTATTAAGTAAGTAAGTTTATTTAGGTATGTAAGTAGGTTGAAAAATAACTAGGTTTAGGTTATATAAGTAGATTTAGAATAATCCAATTTTATTTTTAGGGTTGACCATTTCACAAAAGTCAATTTTTTTTCATTCACTCATCCCCAATGGCAATTGGTATTTGGTTTCAACATAACTATTGCTCCTACTTATATACTAAGCCAAATAAAATTGGAAGCCAAAGGATACAGGTTAAAACATTCCATTGCAAATCTCATGAACCAACCTAGTTGCACATTAGATGCAACTACTGTATTAAAGTATAACAGCTAGGGGAGGGCTCTATTGCTTTTGGTGTCCAAAAAACCCTTAAACCCCTCCTCTTGGCGCATCTAACACACTAAAAATCATTGAAAACAAATTAGAAATGAGAAAATTATGGCCCCCCAAAGTAAAGGGGGTCAAAAAACTCAAAAAAGAAACTATTAAAGCTGATTCTTAAACACCCAAAAAGTTTACTTTATGTTGTTTTTTTGCTATTAGAGTTCCAATGTGATTTGTAGGACTTTAGATGGCACTCCTATAACACTTTAAATCGTTTAAAATGAATAATAAATAAGAAAGTTATGAGCTTTGAAAGTAGGAGGAGTCCTAAGAAAAAAACAAAAAAACAAAACGTTTTATAACTTGGAAAGTTTATTTTTTTAATTTTTCTTCTTGTTAGTTTTTCATCAATCCTTTTTTTTTGCTCTTCAAAGGTGATTATAATTATTTAGTAATTATAATTACTTAATGAAAATCTGATTTTAATATTATTATCTAGTTTAAATTAATAATTAACTTAGAATGTTTGTATACTTGTAGGTTAATTAATGTAGCCTATTTACATTAATATTTGAACATAAATAATAAAATATAAATATATAATACCTATTGATTATATATATATAATTGATTATCACTATAATTATAATAAAAATTTACTTAATAATTATGATTATTTATAATAAAATTTATAATATTACTATATTAATTGATTTTGAATAATTTTTTGTTTAATCAAATGTACATTTTCTGAAAAATATTCTAAAATCAAA
>Ga0116229_10011095_pt1 | contig 13377 bp, 14 predicted proteins | sample S1TSphgellanicum_3_FD_87313 | JGI IMG/M metagenome (GOLD analysis project Ga0116229, IMG submission 87313) | Host-associated microbial communities from peat moss isolated from Minnesota, USA - S1T2_Fc - Sphagnum magellanicum MG | ecosystem: Host-associated > Plants > Peat moss > Unclassified...
ATCACCCTTTCGATTGCGCCGACCTGCTATCTGCAGGACCTGTTCACCGACCCGGAGGCGCGCGGCAAGGGCGTCGGGAGGGCCCTGATCGAGGCGGTCTACACGGCGGCGGGCGCGGCCGGCTCTTCAGGCGTCTACTGGCTCACCCACGAAACCAATGCGACCGCTATGCGGCTCTGTAATCAGGTTGCGATCAAGTCCGGCTTCTTGGTCTATAGAAAGGCGCATCTAGACGGCCTCGGCCCAGGCTTTGATCAGGTGGTGGGCGATCGCCAGTCGGGGCGGGGCGAAGTTGTCTTCGAGCGTGCCGGCCAAAAGCGCCCTCGCCTCCGCGCGGGTGAACCAACGCACGGCCTCAAGCTCTCGGTCATGGGGCGCAGCGTCGCCAGGCGCGACCTCGGCGATCAGTCCGATCATCAAGGAAGACGGATAGGGCCAAGGCTGGGTCGAATGATAGCGGACCGAGATCGCCTCCAGCCCCGCCTCTTCCTTGAGTTCGCGCGCACAGCCTTCTTCGATTGTTTCGCCAGGTTCAATGAAGCCGGCGAGGGCGGACCACATGCCCTTGGGCCAGGCCGCCTGGCGGCCGAGCAGGCACCGCTCCCCCTGAGCGGGGAGCATGATCGCGACCGGATCCGTGCGCGGGAAGTGCTGCGCGCCGCAGGCCGGACAAGTCCGCTTCCAGCCCGCGTCGGACACCATGGACGGCTGGCCGCAGGCGCTGCAGTGCCGGTGACGCCGGCGCCATTCGAATACGCCTTTGGCGGTCGCGGCGATCCCCGCTTCCGCCTCAGGCAGGCGCAGAGCGACGGCGCGCAGATCCTCGAACCGGCCGAGCTCGGCAAGGGAGAGGCCGGCCGGATCGGTGGGTCCTTCGAGGTCGATGGCGAAGACCGCGGTCTCCTTCCAAAGGCCCAGAAACAGCAGCCGCTCGCCGTCGGCGCAAAGCTCGCCCGCCAGGCCCGGCGCAATATAGGCCAGACGCACACCGCCCCTGCCGTCGTCTTCCACAAACGGCGAGCCGTTCCACATCGGCAGGGCCAGGGTCGTGTTGGCGGCGAGGCACGCGTCGATCCAGTCCAGGTCCGCGCGGCGTTCGCTTGCTCGGTCCAGGGGATTGCCGGCGAAGATGTGGGTATAGGCGGAGACGGGCATGGGCCAGACCGTCATAGCTCGCCTCCGCGCCCTTGTCGCCAGGGCTCTCACCCCAAGGCTCTCACCCCAACGCTCACACCACAGGGCGGGTCGACACGAGCCTGCACGACACGCTCACGCCATGAGGCAAGGCCGGCCGGCCGACAGGGGCGCCTCAGTCTTTGAGGCTATAGAGTCGGGACGCTGGAGGGCGGCTTGGTCGTTGGCTTCGGATCCGGCGCCGCCGCGGCTTTAGGCGGAAGTCCAAGGGCCAGGGTCTCGCCCGCAGACGACGGCGCGCCGGCGCCCTCGCCCGCGCTCTGTTGGGTCTTGGCCAATTGCGCCAGTTTCTGCAGCCGCTGAAGCGGGGTCATGGGCGCCGCAGACGGCTCGAGCGGCGGTTGAGCGTCCGCTATTGTGAGCACACTGTGGATACGCGCGTCGCCGCCCAGCGCCGCCAAGGTTTGTGGCTCATCGAGGCCCAAACCATTGGGGGTGGACTTGATCTGCTCATGCCCCGCATAGCGCATGGCGAATGCGCCGGGCAGGCCGAGGGCGCCCGGCCAGCGGTAGAAAATATGAGCGCCAACCTGGGCGACCTTCGACACCGTCGGCCGCCACCAGGGCACAACCCATTGGGTGTGATAGTGCGTGGCGCTCCCGACCGCCTTCATCACAAAGCCCTTCAGGGCCTGGTCCGCGACGAACCCGGCGCGGGTCCAAGCCTCTTTCTGGGGCGTCTTGGCCAATGAGCCGTCGCAGGCGAAGGAGAACTGGCAGCCGGTTTTCAGGTCCGCCCCTTGATAGACCACCCCGCACACCGAGTGCGGGAAGATCGGATGGCGCATGCGGTTCAGCACCACTTGAGCGACCGCCTCCTGACCGGTCGCCGGTTCGAATCCCGCCTCGTAATAGACCGCCTGGGTCAGGCAGGTCAGGGCCAAGGCGCGGTCCTCAAGAGAGCCTTTGAAGATGAAGGGTCGCGCCGGCGGGTTGGGGTCGAGCGACAAGGGCAAGGCGGCGTTGACCAATTCAGCGTTCGACGGCGACAGACCGAAAAGATGCAGGTTAGGGGCTGGGCCCTCGAAGGCGTGGATGGCCGATAGCTCGGGTGCATGCTTCTGACCCTTGTCGAAACGGGCGAACAGCGAGAGGGTTTCAGCATCAAAGAGCCTGCGCAGGCTATCGTCCGAGAGCCGCCCGTCGAGCTTGGCCGCCAGCGCTTGGATCTCGACCTTCTGTTGTCCCCCCGGGGTGGTGTCTGCCGTCGCGAGGCGAGCGGCAAGGGAGGCGACAGTGAGGCCGGACACGAAGAAGCCAAGCTTCATCGCGCCGCCGAGAGCGGACAGGCTGGGTTGCATTTTGAGCGTCGGAGCGGCGCGCCAACGGGCGCTGAAGGGGGGACGCAGTAACAGAACTTCACCTCTGAGTCACCCGCCGCCCTGCAAAATCCGCGCCAAGCTGGGCCGTTGACGCCCGCAACAGCACCGTCGCGCTTGTCGCAGAAGCCCCGCATCCGGAGCCGCGCCCGGAGGTTAAACTATTGATATTTATTTGTTTTCTAGGGCGTCGCGGATGGCTGTTCAGCGTCCACGGCCTTGGCGATGGCGCTATAGAGCGCCGTGCGATCAGCGGCCTGTTTGCGGTCGGTCGCGTGCGCCCAGGCGCTGGACATGACGATCACCAGCTTGCGCTTGGGGTCTATATGGATCCCCTGTCCGAATATGCCGCGAGCGTCGACCGAGCCATCGTCGCGGGTCCACCATTGATAGCCGTAACCGCCGCCAGCGTCTCCCGTCTCAACCGCCTTGTGCGTCGCTGCCTCGATCCAGCCCGTCGGCAGGATCGAACGCCCTTGGATGCGGCCGTCGTCAAGGATCAGCTCGCCCATGCGGGCATAGTCGTGCAACGAAACCGAGATACAGCAGCCTCCGGGCTCTTGGCCCCGGTCATCGATCATCCAGACCGCGTCCTGCTCCATGCCGTAGGGCCGCCAGATCTTTTCTGACAGATAGTCGGCCAAGGATTTGTGCGTGGCCGAGCTGACCAGGACGCCGATCAGATTGGTTTCGCCGGTCTTATAGACCCACTTGGTTCCGGGCGGCGCTTCGCGCGGCAGCTTGCGCATATAGCTGACCGTGGCGTCGACGCCGGGATCAGGCGCGACGGTGAACTCCTGCGCCACATCCGACTTCGGGTCAGTATAGTCCTCGTTCCACTTGACCCCGGAGCTCATGGTCAGAAGCTGACGAATGCTCACCCCCTCGTACGCCGAGCCCTTGAGCCCTGGGATGTACTCGGTCACAGGATCCTCGATCGAATGGATGTAGCCGTCCTTGATCGCGGCCCCGACCAGGGTTGAGGTAAAGGACTTGGCCACGGAAAACGAGGTCCATCGGCCCGTCGGGCCATACCCCAGGGCGTACTTCTCGAGGCGGATCCGACCGTCCTGAACCACGAGGAGACCGGCGGTGTGATTGGCCCGCATATAATCGTCGATGCTGATCGGCGCGCCATCGATGATCACGGAAACCTCGAGGGGCTTTCCGAGCGGTAGGGGATGGACATGCGAGCCCCGCTTGACCGTATGCACGGGGAACAGGTTTTCCATGTGGGGAAAACGCTCGATCTTCTGGGCTTGCGACCAAAACAAAGTCTCAGCCCCGATGGTGCGCCCGGGCTTGGCGGCGCCGGCGCTGGGGGGCTGCTCAAAGGGCGCCGCGGCGCTGATCGCAGCGATGACCAAGGCGAGCGGGATGGAAGGCATGGGGTTTCCTCTGACGGTCGCGAGCTTAGCGTTTGTCGTCCCGACGCCAAGGCCCGGTGTCGCAGGCGTCGGCGCCTAAAAGCGCCCCGAGAGCGTCGGCCCGAGAGCTTGCCCCAAGAGCTTGCCCCAAGAGCTTGCCCCAAGAGCTTGCCCCAAGAGCTTGCCTTGCGTCGGACCGGGGGGCTTGCGATATAGGCAATGGAGATCGGCGGTGGGCGAAGCCCTCGCCAACCCGGTCAGGTCCGAAAGGAAGCAGCCGTAACGAGTTCCGTTTCGGGTCGCCGTTCGGTCTCCACCCACAACATTCTTCGCGGCGGATGTTGTGCGCAGGCTCGCCCTTCGACAGGGTCCGGATTCATAGGGCGGCGCGGCCGAAACTGCGCTCTCATGGCTTTATTGGACACGAGGCTGACGGGCGCTGATGTCCGAGACCGACGACGAAATCGACGAGCCGCCCGAGCGGGACGCGAACACCCCGGATATTTTCGCGACAGCTCCCGCGACCGCCCCTGCCGCAGCGAAAGAGGCTGCGCCCGCCTATACCGTCATCGCCCGCAAGTACCGGCCAAGGCGATTTGAGGACCTGATCGGCCAGGAGGCCATGGTCAGGACCCTCACCAACGCCTTTTCCTCAGGCCGGATCGCCCACGCCTTCATGCTGACCGGGGTCCGCGGCGTCGGCAAGACCACGACGGCCCGCCTTTTGGCCCGGGCCCTGAACTATGAGAGCCAGACCGTTCACCAGCCGTCCATCGACCTCTCGTCCGAGGGGCTGCATTGTCGCGCCATCATCGAAGGGCGTCACATGGACGTGCTGGAGCTGGACGCCGCCAGCCGCACCAAGGTCGATGAGATGCGCGAGCTCCTGGACGGCGTGCGCTACGCGCCGGTCGAGGCGCGCTATAAGGTCTATGTGATCGATGAAGTTCACATGCTGTCGACGGCGGCGTTCAACGCCCTGCTAAAGACCCTGGAAGAGCCGCCGCCGCACGCAAAATTCATCTTCGCCACGACCGAGATCCGCAAGGTGCCGGTCACCATCCTGTCGCGCTGCCAGCGCTTTGACCTGAGGCGCGTCGAGCCTGAAGTGATCGCGGACAACCTCAAGGCGATCTGCCTGGCGGAAGGCGCCGAGATCGAGGGCGAAGCCCTGAGCCTGATCGGCCGCGCCGCCGAGGGGAGCGTTCGCGACGCCCAATCCCTGCTCGACCAGGCCATCGTCCAGGCCGAGCCCGGCGAGCCGGTGACGGCGGATGCGGTGCGCGACATGCTGGGCTTAGCCGACCGCGCCCAGACCATCGCCCTGTTCGAGCAGATCATGAAAGGCCAGACCCGCGAGGCCCTGGCGAGCTTTAGAACCCTTTATGGATTCGGAGCCGCGCCCGACCTCGTCATGCTCGACCTGCTTGAGCATGCCCACGCCGCGTCTGTGGCCAAGATGTTGGGACCAGACGCTCTTCATCTGCCCAGCGACCAGGCTCAGCGGCTGACGGCCGTGGGCGCGCTGGCCTCGGCCGGCACCCTGTCGCGGGTCTGGTCCATGCTTCTGAAAGCGCACGATGAGGTCCGGCGCGCGCCTGATCCGTTTGCTGCGGTAGAAATGGCGTTGATCCGCCTCTGCTACGCCGCCGACCTTCCGGGGCCAGAGGAAGCCTTGAAACGGCTGCAGTCGCCTGAAGCGTCAGGGACGCCGGCGGGATCAGAACCCTCCGGACCGGCTGACAGAGGCGCGCGCGCCTCTGTCGGCGGCTCGGGCGGGCCGATCGCTTACGCCCAGCCTTCATTGCGGCCGGTCGCCGCGGCCGAGGCGCGGACGGTGCTGCAGTCCTTTGAGGACGTGGTCCGGCTGATCGAGACCCAGCGCGATCCCTTGCTCAAGATCGACGTGGACCGGTTCGTGCGCCTCGTCGACTTCAAGCCCGGCCAAATCACCTTCTCCCCCGCTCCAGGCGCGCCCACCGACCTGACCCAGCGCCTGTCCAACCGGCTGAAGGAGTGGACCGGTCAGCCCTGGCGGATGGTGATTGAGGGCGGCGGGGGGGCTGAGACCGCCCATGAGCGCGAACAGCGCGAGGCTATGGCCTTCCGCGCCGAAGCCGAAGCCGACCCGATGGTCCAAGCGCTTCTGACCGCGTTCCCGGGCGCCGAAGTGATCGGCGTCCGCCAGCGAATTCAGCCGGGCGCCGACACCGCTGCGCCGTTCGACGATGATGAGAACGAAGACGCGTGAGGGGGCGGGGCGGCTCGAACCTCGTCCTCGCCCGCCGCCGCGCCTGGAGCCTTCTGACACGGATGCAAAACGCCCCGGTTATAAACCCTCTCATAAGCGCTTAGGTTGGAGGCGTTTCAGGCGTCCACGCCGAGGATACGGCCGCCTGGTCGGCCTCAAGACTAACGGAGCTGTCGATGAAAGACCTATCGGGCCTGATGAAACAGGCTCAGGGCATGCAGGCCAAACTGGCCGAAGCCCAGACCAAGATCGCCTCGACCAGCTTTGAAGGCGTGGCCGGCGGCGGGCTCGTCCGCCTGAATCTCACTGGCGCTGGCGTCATGATCGGCATCGCCGTGTCCGAGGATCTCTTGCAAGCCGGCGAAGGCGAAACCCTGGCGGACCTGATTCTGGCGGCCCACGCCGACGCCAAAGCCAAGGGCGATGCGGCTTCAGAACAGGCCATGCGCGACGCCATGGGCCCGCTCGCAGGTCTCGCCGGCGCTATCCCCGGATTGAAACTCTAGTGCCGCATCCGACGCAGGCGCCGCCGATCGGAACGAGCGCCGTCAGCGTTTCTGATGGCCCGACCACGGGTTCAGGCCGCTAGTTTGGCCAGCGCCGGTCCTGAGATCGAGCGGCTGATCGCCCTTCTGGCCAAGCTGCCTGGCATGGGTCCGCGCTCGGCCCGTCGCGCAGCCCTGACCCTGCTCAAGCGCAAGGATCAGCTGATGACGCCCTTGGCCGCAGCCTTAGCTGACGCGGCCGAGCGGGTCCGGCCGTGCCGGATCTGCGGCGCGCTCGATACCGGCGACGTCTGCGCGGTCTGTGCGGATCCGAACCGCGACGGCGCCCTTTTGTGCGTGGTCGAGGAGGTTGGGGCCCTCTGGGCGATGGAGCGGGCTTCGGCGTTCCGCGGCCGTTACCACGTTCTGGGCGGCCTCCTCTCCGCCCTCGACGGCGTCGGGCCGGACCTTCTGCGCATCGCTTCCCTGGTCGAGAGGACGGCGGACGGCGCGGTGAAGGAGGTGGTGCTGGCCCTTCCCGCCACGGTCGACGGCCAGACCACCGCCCACTATGTCGCAGAACGGCTCGCGGCTTGCGGTGTCGTGGTCACGAGCCTGGCCCGCGGCGTCCCGGTCGGCGGCGACCTCGACTGGCTCGACGACGGCACGATCGCCCAGGCCCTCCGTGCGCGACGGCCAGCTTAGGTCCGCCTGGCCGAGATCGCTCCCATCAGGCGCAAGGCCCCCGCCATCGGCGCCGAAACGGGCCGGCCTCGCCAGATAAGATCCGGTCGACGCCAACCGGCCGAGAGCACGGGCGCCTCTATACTTTCCCCCTGCGCCAATTGCCGTTATGAACGGACCATGAACACGCCTGTGCTCGCCGCCCTCGTGGCCGCCGTTCTGTTCGCGGGCGCGGCGGCCCTCTTTTTCGTCCTGTGGTCGCGCGAACGCGCGCGCGCAGACCAGCTCACCGCAGAGCTCCGCACTGCCGACACCGATCTGGCGCGACTGCAAGAGCGTGCGCGCGGCCTCGCGGAGACCTCAAGCCATGTGGAGGCGGCCTTCAAGACCATGTCGGCGGAGACGCTGGCGCAGACCTCCGAGGCCCTGTTAAGACAGGCCGAAGAGGCGTTCGTCGCCCGCGACCGTCTCGTGCAGGCGCGCCTAGAAACCACCTTGCTCCCGGTCAAGGAGAGCCTGACCAAGTTCGAACAGAAGGTGGAGGCCCTGGAGGCCAAGCGGGTCGAGGAGCAGGGCGGCCTGAAAGAACAAATCGCCGCCCTGATGGCCGCTTCGGTGACAACCCAGCAGGAGACACGCCGGCTCGCCGGGGCCCTCCGCGGCAGCGCCGGAGCCCAGGGTCGCTGGGGCGAGCAGTCCCTCAGAAACGTGCTTGAAGCCGCAGGCTTGCACAAACGCTTCGACTTCATCGAGCAGGGCTCGCTTGAGACCGAGGAGGGGCGGCGCCGACCGGATGTTATGGTGCGCATGCCTGGCGGCGGCGCCTTCGCTGTCGACGCCAAGTGTCCTTGGGACGCCTTCAACGCCATCCAGGATTCGGTGGACGATGCGGCCCGGGCCGCAGCGATGGTTCGTCACGCCTCAGGGGTGCGCGGGCATATGAACGCCCTCTCCGCAAAGACCTACTGGGATCAGTTCAAGAACGAGACTTCGCCGGACTTTGTGGCCATGTTCCTACCGGGCGACGGCTTTCTCGCCGCGGCGCTTGAAAAAGCCCCCGACCTCATGACCGAAGCCATGGACCGTCGCGTCCTGATCGTAACGCCCACGACCCTGTTCGCCCTCTGCAAGGCGGTGGCCTATGGCTGGCGGGTGGAGGGACAGGCTGAGAACGCCGCTCAGGTCGCCGCCCTGGGGCGCGAGCTCTATAAGCGGCTCTCGGTCATGGGCGGACATGTGGCCGGCGTCGGCAAGGCGCTTGAGACCGCGACCTCGCGCTACAACGCCTTTGTCGGCTCGCTGGAAACCCAGGTCCTGACCCAGGCCAAGCGTTTCGAAGACCTCAAGGTCGACCATGAGGGCCTGGAGCTTCCCCCAATCCCGCCGGTTGAGACGTCCGTTCGCGCCCTGACCAAACTTACCCTACGCCCCGTTCACGAAGAGGATGCTCCAAAAACCGCTGCGGATCCCGCATACCCGACCTTGACGCTCGGGAATGACCACCCTACCTCGCAGCCTCCAAAGCAAGACTTGGCCTCATGAGCATTCGCCGCATTCTTACCGTCGACAACAAGGTCGACCTCGCCGTTCTAAAACAGGTGTCAAAGCCCGTTGATCAGATCGACGAGGGGATCCGGGCGCTGATGGATGATATGCTGGAGACTATGTACGCGGCGCCCGGCATTGGTCTGGCTGCGGTCCAGGTCGGCGAGCCGGTCCGGATCATTGTCATGGACCTGGCGCGCGAAGGAGAAGCAAGACAGCCCCGTTATTTCGTCAATCCGGAGATCACCTGGCGCTCGGACGAGCTCTACGTCTACGAGGAAGGCTGCCTGTCGGTGCCAGAGATCTATGACGAGGTCGAGCGGCCGGCGAAGGTGCGGCTCAGCTATCTGAACTACGACGCAGAGCGCGTCGAAGAAGAGGCCGAGGGGATGTTCGCGGTCTGCATCCAACACGAGTTCGACCACCTGGAAGGGGTCTTGTTCATCGACCACTTGTCGCGACTGAAGCGGGAACGCGCGATCAAGAAGGTCAAGAAGGACGCCCAGGCCGCTGCGGCCTGACCCCAATCGTCACCGGCCCAGGCCCAACCCCTTCGTTGGCCGTCCATCAGGGTTCTGCATCCCGGCGGGAGCGCCGGACTTTTTCAATATACTGATTTGATTGAGGAAAAGATCGGCGCATTCCGCCTGTGTAGTCATTGTGCAGGAAAACTTCTGCACAGACTGGCTGTAAGAGGCCAACCTTGGCAATTCCTAGCGCTTGCTGCAGCCGGCCAGGGGCGGCCGGCTACGAAAGTCCTGAGGCACTGTCAGTCATCTGAGCCGTCATAGGTCTTCCTTCCGGCCGTATTCATGGACGCCCTGAGGCGCCACGCGCAGCTTCATGTGAAAGAGCCTCCCCGCGTCCGTCACGCTGGCCTCGAACCGATCACCTTTCTCGGCCTCCGCAATGATCGCGACCAGCCGTTCACCACGGTTCTCATAGTGACGTTGATGTCGAGCAGCTTGCGCAGCAGGTCGCCGAGGATCACGACGCGGCCGGAATGGGGATCTGAGCGGGCGTCGCCGGGCCGCGTCCGGCGGTAATAAGCGTGGCGCATTAGGGGGAATCGAAAGGGTTGGGCGCTACATCTGGCGCGGTGGGCCAGGCCGCCCCAATGGGCGTCGAGATCGCTCCATCGCCGTCGCTGACAACGCGATAAAGCCTGTGAGTGGGCCGGCGGGCCTCAGCGGCGGCCGATCCAGTGGCAGGGGTTGAGGTCTTGGACTTCGTCGTCTTCAGAAGCTACTTCTCTTCAGCCGCGGGACCATCCCGCGGCTTCATGGGAGCCAAGGCGCCAGGCCAGGAGCCGGAGGTCACACCCCGCGCGTCAGCGCGCCCGCAGGGAGCGGAGCTGCACGGAGCCGAAGGCGGAGGAAGCGAGCTGGGCTGATCGGCGGCGGGCCTGGCGCATCACGCTCACCCTTCGAAGCCGTGATGGTCACGGACGCTTCTGTCGTAGTAATCGCACTCCCGCATCCTCCTGAAAATCCGCGTAGTCTGAGCAATCCTTGACAGACTGTCGTCTAAAAACTACATATGATCGAGCTGAAACAGACAGAGACGTTTCGCAAGTGGTGGACGGGGCTGAAGGACAAGCGCGCCCTCGGCATCATCCTCGCGCGGTTGGACCGATTGGCCTACGGCCATTTCGGCGATGCTGAACCGGTCGGGAATGGCGTCAGTGAGCTGCGTATCCACCACGGCCCTGGCTACCGCGTCTATTTTCAGAAGCGTGGCGACACGCTGATCATCCTGTTGTGCGGCGGCGACAAGAGCACTCAGGCGAAGGACATCAAACGGGCCAAACGCCTGGCTGAATCGTGGAGCGAGTAGGATGGCGGTGAAGCTGACCACCTTTGATCCGGCCGAAGGCTTAACCTCAGATGAGGCCGTCGCGGGCTTCATGGAGGAGGCTTTCAAGACCGAGGATGTCGGCTACATCGCCCATGCCTTGGGCGTGGTGGCGCGGGCTAAGGGCATGACGCAGATCGCCAAGGAGACGGGCCTGTCGCGTGAGCAGCTCTATCGCTCGTTCAGCCAGACCGGCAACCCGACCCTGAAAACCACGATCGCGGTCATGAAGGCGCTTGGGGTCGCCCTGACGGCGGCGCCGGCGAGCGATCCGAAGATTTCGACGGCGGCGTGAATCGCGGCAGACACCGGAACTGCAAACCGGATAATTCGAAAGGCCGGCCAATCCGAGCAACTGTTGAAGAAATTGGCGGCACCGATCTTCGAAGACCCGCTCAATGACAGCCGCTGGCGCGGCTGTTGTCAAAATGACGCCCGTCACTGGGCGTTGCAGCTATTGATCTTGTAAGTCCGGTCCGAACAAATAGTTCAAGATCGACTGATTTATAGCCGTCTGCTGTCCTAGATGCACCGATTTGTCTCAGCGCTTTGTCAGTCGCACGCCCGGCCCACCACCGTTTTCGTCAATGAAGATAACTCCGACGTGCGCGAACGCCTTCCGGATTGCCGCCTCCGTGCCCGTGTTCGCCGAAATTGGACCTTGCGTGCTTTCAAGCCGCTTCACGGTCTGGAGCGAGATTCCTGCTGATTCCGCCAATTGAGTCTGTTCAAGCCGTGCCAGCCCGCGCGCCGCTCTGATCTGCTCACCAGTCAGCATGTACCCTCAAGTCTAATTAATTTATCCCAGGGTCTTGAAAATACCTGAGGACCGGTAGATGTTACCTCGAGTCTAGCCGGATTCGCACACGAGGAGGCGTAGCCTTGTCAGGACCGAACCGTCGCACTGTGATCGGCGTCATTGGCGCCTCGCCGATGCTGCCTTCGCTTGGACCGATCGGTGCGCACGAAGCGGTGGCCGTCTCGGCGGCCTGGCTCGCCATCGGCAAAGAAGTGAGCCAGCTCACCCGTCGCTGGCAGACCCTTGAGACGCAGATGATGCGCGACCCGGCTTGGGCCGCCCTCTCTCGCGAGGAGCGCCGGCTTCATCCGGCACAGGTCCAACTCGCCGAAATCGACGATCAGAGGGACGGGGTGCAAGACCGCCAGCATGGTTTGCTGGAGCAATTGGTCCTGGCTCCCGCGAAGGACGTCTCGGGCGCCGTAGGCAAGCTCTCCGTGGTGATCGGGGTGATGTATCCGGACGACTATCCGCATTGCTATGAGTTGATTACGGACGCGGCGAGGACGCTTGCGGCGCTCACCTGCCCACATTGCAATCACGCGCTGGCCCGAACCGAAGCGGCCGCCATGGTGGATGAGGCGGCGGCGACCTGGAACATCCCGGGCTAGCCCGAGAACGAGGCTCATCCAATGCCCGAACGCTCCAACCACGGCGCAGGCGCGAAGCCGATGACCGCCGCACCTTCCGCTGACGTCCAAGCGTGTGATGTGGCGAAGCTCAACCAACGCCTCACGGATCTCATCAAGCGACATGACCGCGCCGAAGCGGTCTATGTTCGCGCCTCCCGGCGCTGCTACACGCCGGAGTTCAAGGCCTTCCTCGCCAATAGCCCGCTGTCCGACGAAGAACGCGGCGCGCTGATGCTGAAGCGGGAAGAGGAAAACGGCTTCACTGATACGGTGTGCCAACGAACCTCGGTCGCCTACGCAGCGGTTCTGGAGTTCGCCGACCAGCTCCTCGAACTGAAGGCGACGACGCCTGCGGTTCTGGCCCTGAAGTCCAAGGCCTGCCTCTGGGAAAGGTCCGCCCAATACATGCGCGACGAAGGCTGCCTGCGCGCCGCAGAATTCCTGACCCAGCTCGCCGCGCTCGCATAGCGGTCGCGCCTATATGAGTGGTCTCGGCACGGCCCTTCGAGTGGAATTGGTCGGATGGCGGATGTTTTCCATCGTTCTGAGTACTACTGGATGGGGCCCGCGGCCCAGCCTGAGCGGCGAGTTTCGGGCGTGGTTCTAGCGACTGCGCGACCCTAAGCCGACCTGCACACGCTCAACGAAGGCGGCGGAATACACTGCATGCCTCGCCATGGAAAACGGCGTCGCGTTCGTAGGAAAAGCCTGACTTCAATAATACACGCTCGGAAGACCGGTTTCCCTTCATGACCACGCCGACCAAGCTGGGTTCGGTTCGCCGCGACGTCCATGTCTCGACCAAGGCTTCGGCGATTTCCGTAGCGTATCCTCTGCCCCACGCGTTTCGGGCGAAAGTGTAGGCGATTTCCAACTCAGGCGCCCCCTCGATCTCGATGCGTCGCAGCCCCGCCCGGCCCAGAAACACTCCCGTCTCGGTTCGCACCGTCCAGAGTCCGATCCCATGCTCGGCCCAATGGCGCAGGTTGGTTTCCAGGTATGCCGTCGTCGCGTCTGGCGTTCGGACCCCGCCAAGAAACCTGGAGACGTCCTCGTCGAGATGGAGTTGGACGAGGTCGGGCAAGTCTCCGCTGGACAGTTTTGTTGCTCGCAATCGGGGTGTCGAGAACGTGTCCATGGCGCGTTTGTCGCCGGATCGACGCTCGTCTGCAATCCAAACCCCTTGCTATCTGTCGCGGGGTCCACTGTAGGGCAACTGAGCGGTAGGTCTGCTCTCCGCCTGGAAG
>Ga0116229_10011099_pt1 | contig 13376 bp, 12 predicted proteins | sample S1TSphgellanicum_3_FD_87313 | JGI IMG/M metagenome (GOLD analysis project Ga0116229, IMG submission 87313) | Host-associated microbial communities from peat moss isolated from Minnesota, USA - S1T2_Fc - Sphagnum magellanicum MG | ecosystem: Host-associated > Plants > Peat moss > Unclassified...
ATGGATGCTGGAGATGGAGGAGGAACTGATTCAGCTGCTGTTGGCGCTGCTGCGATTATGCATTCCTCTACAGATTATACGCAGTACAATGTTTATGGGCACTTGATCGAGGTGCCTAGCAAATACTGTCCTCCTATTCAGCCTATCGGCCGTGGCGCTTATGGCATTGTCTGGTTAGTCCTCCAGGATCTGTTCTTCTTCGTTTTTCTGTACGTGGGTTTTCATGTCTATAGCCAACAATTGTGTGCGTGTGTGTGTGTGCGTGTTCTGTTCTGGTTTGTTGTCTGGTGGTTGTGTGTTGCGGAGGTTCTGATGAAATATTCTTCTTTTGATATCACTTTGTATGGCGGAAATTGTCTGGTTGGAGAGTGTTTTTTTTTCTTCCAGTTTCTTGCTCTTCTTGTCTACGAACTGCCGTTGCTTTTGCTGCGCCATGTCTCCCTAGTACCGGATTCCCTGGGCTTCAGCGAGTGTGGGTGCATATCGGCCTAGATTTGTACTTTGCGACTCTTGAAAAATCCGGCCTCTGTTTCTGAGGCTTGCACCCGTGCAGAATTCTGGGATTATATTTAGTGTGCACATCGCCGCGCAGAGACTTGCTCTTCGTACCGACACTCTTGACGCAGTAGTGGGGGGGGTTTTGGTTTTAGAGAAGTGTGCGCATCGCTAATTAAGACAATGGTTGCGGACAGTTTTTCAAACTTCCTGCAATTTTGGTCTTGGAATTCAAGAACTGTCAACTGGATGGAGGTTTTTATTAAAGCTTCCCTTCTTTTCTGTCTTCCAATTCTTGTTCTACACACTTGTCTCCTGTTCCTGCGACTCTCGCAGTACCAGCAGACACTTCTTAGCTCAGATGATTGCGAGCACATTCTGCATACTACACCGAAGAAAGTCTTCAATCTTCTTCCTCAGGCTCAGTTCTCATAGGCTTTTGCAAATCCCAAGTTGGGACTTTTACTCATCTGAATGCCATTCATTCTCCAAACAGTTACTATTGAAGACCTTATTGTACAAGGGGAGCCTTTTATTCATGTCAAAGAGCTCAAGTCTGCCTATCAAACCCAAGATGTCTTTCAGATCTTCAACCTCAAGAGATCTCTTTCTCTCTGTACTGCCTCCACTTTGCAGACCTGCAATGGGGAAAAACAATTCTGTAAGAGCAGCTCCACCCATACTCAGCATTTGGCCCTGCAACCATATTTTTCCCATCCAAGATATTTAGTGATTCCAAGCCCCACCCATAAACATGAACCTGGGACAGTAAAAGGTCAGAACCTACTAATAACAATCCACCCAGATGAATCCATACATCTGACCAATCAAGAGCTGGTGTTCAATTGTGCTCCAGCTTTTGCCAGCCTCAGCATATTGAGCAAAAATGCTGAGCCATAGTCATTTTGCTGTGCCTGTTGGCCAAATTTTTTACAGATCTTCATCCGAAATATTTTGTGCAGTGTATTGGTGGAGATGCTCTTATGTGTTCTGAAGTCTTAAGCCAGTTACTTAAGTGCTAGATCAGTTGAGTATGGTCAACGGTCTCACCATCCAGAGAGTAGTGAACCCCACCAGTAAAGGATTTTCATCCTTGAAAGCTTTCCGTGTCTAACTTTCCTGAAGCAAGGTTTTGAGCTCAAGAGACAACATGATTTATGACCCTTTGACAAGCTGCTGTTGTCTCCTTCCTAAGTTTTACCGAACTGAAAGCTGCTGAGTGCTTCTGAAGTTTTATCATAAGTGAAAACTTATGGGAACAAGTCTATTTGATCCTCTTAACCTCACAGAGGACCAGAACATTAAACATGAGATCCTCCTTTTTGACCTGTAGCTCTGCCACGAACAAGGAGATTGGGGAAGAAGTGGCAATCAAGAAAATTGCCACTGCATTTGCCAATAGGATTGATGCAAAGCGAACATTGCGAGAAATCAAGATTTTGCGGCACATGAATCATGACAATGTATGTAACTTTGCTTCACTACATCTAGTTTGTAGTTCAGCTTCCAATTGCAGATATGAAAGACATTATAACTATTCCCTCCTCAGTTTGAAGTGTCCTCCCATGCTTCCCACTAAAAGTATTGGAAAGAACCTAGATAGATGTATGTGCTTTTTCCACTTCTCTACCAAAAAACAGCTTTGCAACTGCAAGATAGTGATTGCAACTTAGAGATCTTACATCATCTATAGAGAGAGCTTGACAATCATGACTCAAACAACATCGACATATAACTGCTGAAAAATTGAAACTTTCTTGGCTTCTACTTAGAGTTTCTTCTTTTTGAACAGGTGATTCGCATCAAGGATGTTATTCGACCTCCTAGGAGAGACAATTTCAATGATGTATACATTGTATATGAGATTATGGATACTGATCTTAACCAGATTATCAGGTCCAACCAACCTTTGACTGAGAAACATTGTCAGGTGTGACAGCTATTTCACAATATTGACAGAAAGGGTTTTGTTCTTGACTTTAGTTGCTGGATGTCATTTACTGTTTCACAATAGCAAGATGGCAATCAAATGACAGCATAAGAACATGGTGTGCATAGGATCACTGCAGTTGGGTTATAGTGGATCTAACAGGTATTCAAGATCAGATGTCACGAGTATGAGAATCATCATTCTAATGGGAGTTTGTCATTCCAAGTGCAGTACTTCTTGTACCAGTTGCTTCGGGGGCTGAAGTATGTTCATTCAGCAAATGTTCTTCACCGGGACTTGAAGCCCAGCAACTTGCTTCTCAATGCCAACTGCGACCTAAAAATTGCAGATTTTGGGCTTGCTCGCACTACCTCTGACACAAACTTCATGACAGAATATGTCGTGACACGATGGTACCGAGCTCCTGAGCTGCTTTTGAATTGCTCAGAGTACACTGAAGCCATTGATGTCTGGTCGGTGGGCTGCATATTCATGGAGTTGCTTAATCGAAAGCCTCTCTTTCCTGGCAAAGACTACGTCCAGCAGCTTGTTCTCATTACAGAGGTATTAAGCCTAAATGTTTTTGTCTTCAGGTCATTTGAGTCCAGAAAATTCCAACAGGTGATGCTGCTTGTGCTACCAGAATCACTTGTGCCAGTCCTCCTTTCATAATTTCAGGCATAGTAAAAGGAAGTATTTACAAACCTCTATTTTGCAATTTGAGCCAAAAGCAGTTTGTAGATTCTATTGTCTTCACACAACCAAATCTTGTTTCTTTCCCAACAGCAACGAAGAATCTAATGAAGAATCTTGAGAATTTACTTTTTCTACAAGGGTGTCTGTTGAGCAGCTCAAAGCAGGAAATTGGGTCAGTACTGACATTTGATTAGAGTATCAAAGGGTGATTCATTCAGTCTAATGAGTTTTATGATTCAGAGAGCTCATAGCTCAGTGATAGAATTTTCTGTATTCACTGAAACCAAGAATCTTCTTGTGGAATGCCACCTTTTGTATCTATTTGTGCTATGTCATTGTGTCCACTACCTTTTAGTTGGAAAAACCAAGAGGAGAGACCTGAAATCTTTCTTCACCTTCCTTGAGTTTGTACTTATTGTGCAGAGTAATTTTGGCTCTTCCTGGGAAACTTAATATCCTCTCTGAAGCTTGCCAGTGTTGAAGGTCTCATAATATCTTGCAGAAAACGAGCCTTCAGAGGTTGGAACCTGCTCATGTTCAGATATCTGTTCATGGGTTTGTCAGATCTACATGTCTTCATATGTGGTGGGTTTGAGTTCACTAGGTATGTAACAAGAACATGGGTATTCACTAACTGGCCATAAAATTCTTGATTGCAGTTGATAGGTTCTCCTCAGGATGATGAGCTTTCATTCTTGCAAAGTGAAAATGCAAGACGCTACATTCACCAGCTTCCTAGGTTTGCACGCCAACCATTGGCAAAGAAGTTTAAAAACCTTCAACCTGCTGCTGCTGACCTTGCTGACAAGATGCTGGTCTTTGATCCAGCCCGTCGCATTACAGGCTAGCACTTCATCTTGCTCCTGTTATTTGCATTGTCTTTTTGTGGTGCAACTTGTGGTCTTGTGTGGTACTGTTCTTTCTATTCATTCAATGTATTCTCACCTTGACTCAGCAATAGTTTGAAGCAAATGATTCCTTCATCAATGATTTGGGCCAGAGCAGTAGTGGTGCAATTTGCTTGTTCTTCAGCTGCTAAACTACATTGATGTTTGGGAACTATGCAGTTGCCGAAGCTTTGAGACATGAATACTTGGCTAAGCTTCATGATATCAATGATGAACCAGTCTGTGAACAGACATTTGAATTCGACTTTGAGCAGCCCTCATTAACTGAGGAACACATCAAGGAGCTTGTCTATATGGAATCACTTTCATTCAATCCACTTCCACCCACGATGAGATAGAATTGGACCAAGAGAAAGTCTTGGTTCAAGAAGAATGCAGACACATGATGGTGTGCCAAACTTCATGGTTATATCAGCTTTTGTCTTATGTTTTATTCTCCATGCCTTGTCAGTGGGGAATCATGTCATCATCCTCTATGTTCAACAAATTGTAATGCTCTTGACAAAAATTTGGCCTTGTTTGCAGTTTGTGACCCTGACGCCTCAAGGTATTTGTGTCATCATATAGCTATTAGTGAAGCCCAGGCCATGTTTTATTTTTATTTTTTCCCGCTTTTGTTTGAACCAAAGCTCGAGTGATTCTGTATTAACAAGACTTCGCTGCTATACTGGCACATTGTACTGGAAGATCTTGTAAGGCCATTTCAAAAAACCCTACACTTCTTTCCTTCAATGGTTTGTCTTGACCATTCAATTTCTTTCCAAAATGTTTAGGAACAACTAATTTTTTGGTGAGCAAAAATACAAGATCAAAATGTCTTCCAGGAGTGGCAAGTGATTCTATGGCATTTCTCTTCTCCAAGTACTACTCAATCCACAGTATTTGAATTTTTTCCTTGGGAATTTTTTTCTCAGTACTTGTGGATCACACAAGATCACTGGATCTGCAACCAAACAGGGAACTGCTGATAGTGCCACAACGAGGTGTTGGGAAGCTTCATGCCATTCCTTGCAAACTATGATGGGATGCCCATGGGCCAGCATAAACAATGCGAGAGACTCTGTGGAGTTCCTTTGGAGTGCTGAGTCAATTGTTGTTGGCTTGGCAAGAGGCGGTGAGAAATGTTCTAGCCAACACTAGGTATGTCCTGTTGAAAGCATATGCTCTGAAATCAAAATTTGGCATCCGCCCAACTACCTAGTGCCCATTTAGTCCTTCTGTTTTCAAATTCCACAAAGCAAAATCAAGTGAAATGGATAGTACAAACCTTGTCCAAAACAGCCTGCCTCATCAGAAAAGAAAGGGACCCTGAATTGGGAGATCAGGACTGAAGGACATATGACTGAGTCATGAAAGCAATGCAGTTAATCGTTAAAATCACGGCCAAGCAGTTATCCATCACTCCAGAATCCACCTTTGTAGTGATGCTAGGAATGGTGTACAAGAGACAATACTGCCTGTTATGTGGAGATGCTGAGCAGTAGCACCATCTCCTCGTTTGCACTCTCTCTCTCTCTCTCTCTCTCTCTCTCACACACACACACACACACTGCCGCCTTCTTACTTTCTTACCCACTTCCAAACAAGATCCCTGAAAATGGGTCTGTGCATTGCATCATTCTAAGGGTTGTGGGAGAGAGTGAAGACAAACATGGGGATGAAATTGTTAAGAAGAGATTTGTGCAAATCATGAAACAATGTTCCTCTTTCTAGAATGAAAGATACTACTTACTACAATTGGGGTTTTTGCTTGTTAGTTCTCCAAGAGAATGAGTATCCTTGACTTATAAGTGAACAAGGTTCTTGCATTGTGGTTATTATTTGATGGAAGAAACTACAACCACAACAATGAAAACACCTCAGCGATGTCCAGAAGTTATAGTCATGATTGTCAAAGAGGTAGTCTTGATTGAATTGTAATACTCAAATTTTGGATGATTTATGTGAATCTGACATTTGGATTACAGGAAATTGTAATAATTTGTGACTAACAATGGGGTTCATCTTACACCTAGTCTTTTTGTCTCTTTGTATTTAAAACCACATGAATACTTCCCATGTTATTCTATATTCTGTTTTTTCCAAGAGGTCATGGTTGAATTATTGACCATGAACTGTGCCTCCCACGTCAAGTGCAGGCTGTGTTACACATGGTATTTGCATGATAACATCATGAAAATGGCAATATAGGTTGCTTTCAGTGGCACATGATAGCTAGAAAGTCATTTTTCTGCAAGATTATTTTGTTTTTATTCCAAACTTAGCTCAATGTATCCAATATTTTGATGATTTGAGTTTGAGTTTTAATGCTCCAATAAGAACTTTCATTCATAAAACATGGAACTTTGTATTGAACAATTAGATTTCTATCATTTCTGTGCACATTTAATGTCCCGTTAGTCATGTTCTGATTTCTATTCATGATTTATGACCCTGTTCTATTGAGGTCAGTTTGTCACCAGTTTCCTACAACTGAGTCACTAATTACACAATTAGATTGAATGCTTTTTGAGATAATCACTAATGATGCATCATGCTACATCAGAAAACTGAAACAAAAGAAACACCGGTTTACAGGAAGCCAAAAAACATTTCTTGATGGTGAATAAGACTTGTACATAAACATGACCAATGAAAGTTCACAACTGGGCTTTGGTCCAATTAGCATTGCATTTTATGACCCTTGAAAGCAAACGCCCAAAAAAAATTTACAGTATCGAGTGATGACACAAAAGGTCAGCATGCATCTCTGACAATACATAAACGTTACAATTGATTACAGAAAACTTTAGAATTTCAAAAGCAATTTCAATTCCAAAAAAACTGTTCTGTAAAATCTAGTGATTTCAATCAACCGAGCATTCACAATGCTGAGCAATGATCGCATTTGTGCACAACAATTATACAGTGAAGTATCCAAAGCTTCAGCTGAAGCCTCATATTTGTAATGCATCAAAAACTATAAATACCAGACTTCGCACTTTTGGCTTTATAGTTTTACGAATTTCATTTTCAATTAAAAGTTGTATACACCATCACAATTACCATTTTATGTTCATTCAATATTACATAGCAGGGACACCTTGAGCATCACTATAGGTCCAACTACACAGGATGTCAGGAAAAGTTACATTGCTATTCACAAAGTCATAATGTGAAGCATTCTTCAGTCTCTCCCAGTAAACAGTTTCTGGTTGGCAGCAACACTGGTGCAGCATTCATAGTTAGAAGGTGAAACACTTACTAGGAACTCCTGCTTGGTTTTGCCTCCATGTGACATAGTCTATTCCAGCTCATTCAAGAAGTCCGCATTGTCAACAAAGACCTGTATCAATCAAAGTTCCTGGGTTAGTACATATAAGAAGCTGCAACCATGAGGGGTTCTATAGAAGCTACTAAGTACAATTGCTTGACTATTGGTATCTATATAGTTGCATTTCCTATTTATTCAGACTTGCTGAAAATCATTCATTAGAAAGTTGAACATGCAACATAAATGGGTCTAAATAGGATGATGATATTCAATTACCGATTTCCAACCATCAGGGTCAAGGCATGCAGTAATTTTGGTGTTAATTCCAGGCAGGGGGCCAGGTTCACGAGTGACCTTTCCCCCAGCTGCCTTGATAGCAGCTGCTGTCTTAAAGACATCATCAGTACCTACTGCAACCTGTAAACACAAAACATATTGCACATTCAGTTAAGTTCATATAGTTCAAGAGTCCAGCCATCTTGACAAGACCATACTGCCATTTCCCTCTTTGAGACTTAAGAAGAGCTTCTGTACATAGGATATCCTTTCAATACTTGCAGTCTTTGTCCTACAAGCAAGCTAGTACAACATCTCTTGTTAACATATATGCATACTCACCAAAATTATACCCTGCATGTAAGCAAAGAAACACCTGAATAATTCATGACTCATTACCTGGGCATAGGCATTCCCCTTGGTGTACTCTGTGACACCATAGTTGTAAGTCAGCTCCAACACTGTGGTCTTCTTTTCTTCCTCACCATAGCCTATCATTGCCAGTGTATACTGCATAACATAGACCCAGACAAAAGGTTGCAGACCAAGTTCCCATGTTAGGCTGCAAAGTAAATCAAACATTTAAGACGTTGAAGACATTAGATTGCAGTGCATGCTTCACTTCAAGCAGATACTATTCTACTACTTCAAATATTCGTAAGGTACATGCAGGGTTCCAGGGAGAGAGCAACAAGAAAGCTTACAAACCTTATAGTCAGGATTGTCAACCTTCCGAAGCAGCTTCATCCCAAATGCCTAAATGGAATATTAAAAACACCAACCACATGTCAGTATCAAGGGTTAGAAGCCACATGTTTTGAATAGAGAAGACTTCACAAAACTGAAGAGACCATTAGAAGTGGGTTGCAAATCTAGGAAATGTGTCTAATACTTCAAGCAGTACCAGATGGAGAAGGAACTAGCAGACAGCTTGAGGGAACTGAGGAAGTTCAGACAAAAGTGTTTTATATTGACATGGCTATGAAAAGGACTGAAATGAACCATGATAACACAGAGATCTCAAACTGTAACCATTACCGTCTCATAGAAGGCAATGGAGCGGTCAAGGTCACCAACACGAAGCATCACTTGGCACAACGGTTCTGGTGTAGGCTCTCTCTGAAGTAGTTCAAATTTGTAGCCAGTTGGATCCTCGACAAAGGCAATCACTGATTTGCCTCCCTTCACTGGACCGGGCTCACGTGTGACTTTGCCTCCCTTGGCTTTAACAAGATCCACAACCTTTTGCACCTGTTGAAAATAGCAGAAGTTCCTGAGATGCACTCTACTAGTAATGTCAGAGATGCTCTCTTCAAGGGAAAAAATCAGAAGGTCTTGTTGTTACATTGGAAAAAAATGTCTTGTACATTTCAGACCACACAGGTTGCTTTAAACTTAGTGTAGGGATGGAGAACACAGCAGACATGAATGTTGTTTAAACCTGTGGTATCAAACTTTGGGTTATGGAGAAAACATCCACTTACATCCTCAACTGCTATCCCAAAGTGACCAAATCCTTCACCAATGTCATACTCTTCCACCCCATAATCTGTACAAGAAGACAAATAGGCATCACCAATGAAGAAAGAGTACTACAATATAGGTGATGACAGGAGTGAAATATCCCTTGGTCAAGGCAAAGATGCAGCTATTCACATATCCTCCTCAGGATTGCAAGTTACAGGGCAGACAAATAAACCTGACAACAACAGGAGAGAATAATTGAAATTTCAAGGTCCGGGTTGTGTGTAGACAAGGACAAAAAATCCAAAGACTTGACATGGTGCCATATCAGAGAGAATGGTCTCCGTATGTCAGCTGACACACTTCAGTGATTTTCAAACAATTCAAAGAGTAAGAAGGTCAGATGATATGAAGAGGGGGCAAAAGCTGATGAAAAGCCTAAATTGTGTTTAAACCTATGGTGTTCATCACCCAAAAAGACTCAAGACCTCTTGAGGATTGACTAGCTGAAGGACATGAACCACCCAAAAAGCCTCAAGCCCTATCAAGAATTGATTTGCTGAAGGACATGAACATTAGTAGACAGAGATATTGTTAAAAGGAGGGCAGCTTACTGTATGTCAACTCCACTACAAAGTGTGAATTCTCTGGACCATAACCAAGAAATGCATTGGTATATTTCTCTTCAGGGATGTCCCGTTTCCTGAGGAGCTTCATCCCAAGGCACTCTGTGTAAAATCTGCAGATGACAACAGAGTGCAAATCAATCATGGTCACCTCCAATATATGCAATTGTACATGTGTTTTAACAGATGTTCAAAGAGTCAAAGAGCCAACTACTACATGTGAATGTTGAGGCGTAAGACTTGAGTGTGGCATGAGTATCTGATAGCCATTGACATGTTCCACAACCGAAATAGACTACTGCTAATGTCACGTTTATAATCAGGTGCTTAACTTGCTACAGCACATGCTACTCTACACTGCACTGATCACCCAACAATGTAGTCAGCTGTGTTAGGTCTGAAGTTTTTTTTAAACATCCCTAACACATGTTGTGAGCATGCATACTTGATTGTTTTCTCAAGGTCTCCGACACGGTAAACAACATGGAGCAATCGGCGATTGTCCTTCTTGACCCATTCTAGAATGTTGTTCTGGGTTGTTGCAGTTTCTGCAGCAGCTGCAGCTGCCATGTCCCTTCGATCTGAAGCTTGGATAAAGCTTGGAGCCCTGGGCCACAATGCTGGTGATCGATTACCTGCATGCTCCAAAGTCACTCTGCTCAAACCCTCCCTGCTTTCGGCATTGTAACCAGATGTTCCACATTACCAACGCACTTGAAGCTTCACCAATAGCATCTCACTGAGCCAGTACTGGATAGACAGTTCCTAGGAGAAATCTCAGAAAAACAGGGGTTCTGAGAATAACAGCTCACTTAAGCGATTCCCAAAAGAACGGCCACACACACAAGACCTAACGAACCTCCGGGGAAGAACAAGAAAAGGAAAGAAACGCTACAAAATCAGCTTCACATAGAATACTCTCTCTCTTCTTCTGGAAAAACATGACCTCTATTGCACAGAGTCAATAGATCTCATTTACCATGACCTAAGAGCCTCAAATTCCAACCGAAACCATCCTCAAAAAAAAAAATTAAACGACAAAATGCACACACATCGGACACCAAAACGATACACAGATCACAAACTCAACAACAAAAGAGAATACAAGAAAGACATGTCGACAGCTTTTGTAACTTCGCAAATTACAAATCGACTCCAGACCAAAACCCTAGAAGACAAAAGGAGCCACCTCAAAACCAGGAGAAAGAAAAGAAAAAAAAAAACCGGCAAAGAAACCAAAGAAAGAATGAATTAAAAAGAAAACCAATAAAATCAAAAAATAAAATGTGCACTTACAGCGAGTGATGGCGGGATGAAACCTGGGAGCGAAGCTTGTACAGAGCTGCGAGGAGAGAGCAACGAAAGCACGCGAGGGGCAACGGGGTGCGACGACGACGAAGGAAGGTAAGAAAGCGAGAGTGGAAGCGAGCGCAACAGCCATTGGGGTTAAGGTTTGTACCTACCCGCAAGTCTCTGCTCTCCTTTAGTTCTCGTAAAAAGGAACAACAAGAAAGAAATTATCGTTTCTGTTTTTTTCCTTTGCATTATTTCTTGAGTGCAGGTGGTAGGTACCTAGTACCTACCTACCTACCTACCTACCTCCTTGCCTTCCTTTGTGGCCCCATTTGGCTTCGACACTTGTTCCATACTCAGCCTAGACACCTCCTCTCCCCTACACCTACTCCTCTTCCCGCCTTTGTGCCATTTTAGTAAAATTACACTACAGAGTAAAAGCACTCCCTCCCTCGCAACCAGTCTCATTGGGCGGTTCTCCAATGGTCACCCGGTTCTCAACCTGTGGCACCACTACCTATGAGAACCGGTCATGAGATTCGGCTCGTTTTTTTTCCCCTTTAATTTGAGAACTTTATAAGTTCTCTCATAAAAACCTACATCCAGTTCTCAAGGGTCATGTGTCAAATTAGGGTTTTTAAATAATAGCCATTGGCTAGAAAGGTGAAAGGCACTATTTAAGGTTAGGGTTAGGGAACAAATATAAAAAGAGCCTAAGCTTCTTTTTTCCCAGGTTTGTTGTTTTAAATGTTTTTGGCAAGTGTCTTGTGTGTTGGATGTTTTTGCTCTTTTTTGTGTTAGTGTTGTTGCTCTTCTTGCATTGATGTTTTTGTCATGTTGTTATTTTCATGTGGTCTTATTCCTTTTGTTGTGTTGGTGTTGTTGCTCTTTTCACAGGGCCTTACTCTTCTTGTTACGTTGATATTGTTGTTCTTATTGTGTTGGCAATGTTGTTTTTTCTCATTGGTGTTATTGTTATGTTGGTATTGCTGTTCTTTTCACATGGTTGTGTTGTTGTTTGTTTCACATTGGTGTTACTATTTTTTTTGAATGGTCATGTCGCTTTTCATGCATGATGTTATTTTTGTTATTTTGCATTAATGTTGTTTTTTTCGCATTGGTGTTGTTGCTCTTCTCATATTTGTGTTATGTTAGAGTTGTTGTTCTTTTCATAGGGTCTAGCCATTTTTTTAGCATTGTTTGTTGCGTTTCTCACATTTCTCTTGTTTTTCTCATGTGATCTCATTGTTGTTCACGTGCTGTGTTGTTATTTTTGTTATGTTAGTGTTGTTGTTTTTTTTGTGTTGATGTTACTATTCTTGTCACATTGGTGTTCAATATTTTTTGTTGTTATTTTTTTCATGTTGGTGTTATTATTCCTTTGTGTTAGTTTGGTATTTCTCCTTTCTTGTCCCATGTAGGTTAAAATTTGGAGCACTAATGTGGTTTGTTTTTTTTCGAATTTTATTGTTTTTTTATAGGATTTACCTATATTTTCATTTTTTTATACATTTAATTACAAAATTCGATTACAAATTGTATCTTATTTTATAATGTTTGAATAATAAATCTTATCTTGTAAATGCTAGTTTCGGTAGATCATGTAATTGTTTAATTTTTTTATTACTTATCAAGGCAATAATTTTGAACTTGAATAAAACCCACCATAGACCTTGCCCAGGCAAGTTTCATTACTTGTGCATCTTATATATATATATATATATATATTATTGACTCATAGGTGAATTATGAATTCACTTACTTCCTTCTATTATATGAGTATAAATCAATGGCAACCAAAGCTTGCAAAATGTCAAGTTTCAACATTAAATTTGCAAATGGAGTGTAGACTTTGAACTTTGGAGTTGGACTTATCAAGATTCAACAATCATCCCATTGTACAACTTGTAAGATTAGAATATCGAAGTTTGAAGTTGAAATTTCAACTTTCTTAAGTTTCATTTCCACCTTCATACAACATCAACCTTCATAGATTAGAGTTCAAAGGCTATTTGAACCCCATAAGAATTCAAAGCACTTGCCAATGTCATTAAACCTTAAAATGTTGTTGCTAAAGATCTTGCTAATCCTAGTGACAACCAATCATAAGAAAATTTCAAGGACATTATTGCTTGCAACTTACACACATGATTTGGTGGAGGTGATGGACATCATAAGAGTCTATGAAGAAGAGAGACAACAAAATCTCTTGGAATGAAGATTGCAATAAACATGAATAAAAAACACATGAGGTTGATTTGTTGTGAACCCTAAAATTTAGCAATATGAATCAATCCCTCCGACCAACTATAGTTGAAGTGGCTAGAGGGAATCAATGACTATGGCCTTCCTTCAACATGAATCCATGGTCTCGGTGTATTTGGCAAAATGACCTAATTGTTTTTCTTCAAAATTTCATGTTCATTCTTCACAGA
>Ga0116229_10011100_pt1 | contig 13375 bp, 9 predicted proteins | sample S1TSphgellanicum_3_FD_87313 | JGI IMG/M metagenome (GOLD analysis project Ga0116229, IMG submission 87313) | Host-associated microbial communities from peat moss isolated from Minnesota, USA - S1T2_Fc - Sphagnum magellanicum MG | ecosystem: Host-associated > Plants > Peat moss > Unclassified...
CTTCTTCTTCTTCTTCTTCTGATTTTTTGGCTCAGCTTATTGTTGTTGTCTGTAGAGTAGCTCATCTATTAGGGTTGAAAGCCGAAGGCGTCGGATTTTGCGTAATCTTGCATAGCAAACCAGTTTCTGTTATTTTAACATAAACTTGTGTTCTCCTCTCCGATTTCCGAATTGAAACAGGGATCACTTCTGAAAGAAAAAGGAGAGAGAGGGTTTGTTGTGTTTGGGGTTTCCTGTTCTTTTCTGTTTTGGAATTGAGACCCCTTTTTTCTGAGCGGATCGGTCTTTTTTGCGAAATTCTGGTAGAAATCCGCACACCCTTTTCCAGGATTTTCTCAGACTTTTTCTTTTGATTTCAGGTGGACGCGAAGATCGGAACAGGCCTGGTGGAAATTGTCTCAGAAAAGGAGGTAGGAAAGGGAATGCAAACAGGGTTTTTTTAAAAGATTGGTCTGGATACAGATCGTTCTTGGACTGATTTGGAGAAGGGAGGCCTACTTATGATGAGAAGGATTTTGCGGTTTACAATCCAAAGAGGTGAGAATTGGAACATGGAGATTGCTGTTGTTGATATGAAGAAGATTAGGGTTCTGGTGGAGCATTTGGATTTAGACGAGAAGCAAGAGATAAGAACCTGAGGTATGTGAACAACTAGAGGTAGAGGAGATTTGGTTGCAGATTGAAAGGGGAGAGAGCGAGGTAGGGGGAAGAAATTAGAGCTCTAGGAGATGCTGTCCTGGAGTGGTATCACACTCTGCCTCAGTGGAGCAGCACTATACTATCTCAGTCGGAACACAGGCAGAGATGCCTTAATCTTAAAAAATGTGAAAAGGGTGAACCAGCTTCAAGACCTTGCTTTATTGCTACAGTCAGCATGCAAGGTTCTTCCGGTAGTGGTTACAGTTGTGGGTCGAGTAGGCTCAGATACGCCCATCACTTGTGAGCACAGCAGTTTGCGAGGAGTGATTCTTGAAGAAACTGCAGAGCAACACTTTCTGAAGCACAATGACACGGGCTCATGGATTCAAGACTCCGCTCTCATGCTTTCTGTCAGCAAAGAAGTTCCATGGTACTTGGAAGATGGAACAGGGCGGGCCTACATAGTAGGTGCCCGAAATGCCACTGGCATGGAGCTCACCATAGCCAGTGAGGTTTTTGAAGAATCTGGGCGGTCACTAGTTCGTGGCACTCTGGACTATTTGCAAGGTCTGAAAATGCTGGGAGTGAAGAGAGTTGAGAGGGTGCTTCCCACTGGCACTGCCCTTACAGTAGTGGGTGAAGTAGTTCAAGATGATCGAGGGTTGATCCGAATCCAGAAACCGCACAAGGGCCCATTTTATGTAACCCCAAAAAGCATAGAACAGTTGATCATGAACCTGGGCAAATGGTCAAGATGGTATAAGTACCTGTCAGTAGGTGTCACATGTGTTGGGTTGTACCTGGTTGTTTCATGTGCTGCCAAACATGTGATGGAGAAGCGGCGCCGAGCAGCCCTGCACAGAAGGGTGATGGAAGCAGCAGCGCAGAGGCTCAGACAGACAGCGATGGAGGGTGAGATGGCTGAAGGCCTAAATGAGCAGGATAATAAGGACGCAATCTTGATAAAGGAAGGTCATGCACCAAACTTGTGTGTGATTTGCTTGGAGCAAGATTACAATTCAGTTTTTGTGCCATGTGGGCATATGTGTTGTTGTATGTCCTGCTCAGCCCAGCTCACAAATTGTCCTCTTTGTCGGTGCCGCATTGACCAACTTGTGAGAGCATATCGGCACTAACTTCTTTTGCTCCCAAGCAAGTCGCAGATACAATTTGCAGAGTGACTGACTTTGTGATCTACTATTCCATGAGGATTTTTTTAGCAGTTTCCAAGGCATGTTGATTAACCTGTCATTGACTTTTCAATGAACTGGAGGTTGTAGCAGTAATGCAACAAACTCCAAGATTGCTTGATTTTCTATGATTCTCTGGATATTGGTTCTGTTGTAATTTCTTTCATCTAAACTGATCAGGTTGGGGTGTGGAGTGCATGCATTGAGAGGCTAGCTAGTGCATGAGGAGTGTTTCCTTATTCAGGGTTAGTTTGATGCATTGACCAAGTTTCCTCGGTATTGAATACTTGAAGTACTTGTTTATGATTTATCCACCACCTTTCAGAGATTTGATTGATGCAATTGATGTATTCAAAGGAGGTTTCTACTTGATAATGGATAAGTTAAGGCAGAGGAAGTTTTCACTATGCTTATCAAGCTCTGATTTTCCAGTTTACATTTGCCCTAACAACTATTGTAAAATTTGTTAAAGAAGAGGGGAGAGCCTCTCAATGCCTAGGTTGTAGGATTTGAATTAACAATTTCTAACTGCAAGAGCTGGCATTGAACCTCTGTAGTAGGTTCCAGTGAGGACTAGGAGACAAAAGTTTGCTCATTCTTTTGTAGCCATTACAGGTAAGTATGATGTGAAGTTCCTTCAATTCAATTCCTCACAGAAGTTGCCTGTTGAAGGCGCATGCCTAATGGATTGGAATGCTTGATGTTTTACAGACAAACAGAAAAAAATTACATGCAAATCCAGGTGTCATCCCCTCTTTCTTTTTTTTTGCAATTTCCAAACTGCCTGTGTGCTAGCAATGTGCAAGGGTAGTAGAGATTTTGAATCCAGGTATCATCTCCTTTCTATTTTGCCCCTCCAGATTCCTTGTGTGCTGGCCAGTTGCAAGGATAGAGCTGTTGAATTTCGGTACCTATCATCTTGTTTTTTCTTGCTCCTCCATCTCCAAGTTTGCTCCTCCAAATTCCTTGTGTGATTGACAACTGGATAGAGCTGTTGAATCCAGGTATCTACCATCTTGTTCTCTTGCTCCTCCATCTCTTTGTCTGCTCTAAATTCCTGGCATGATAGCAACTTCCAAGGATAGAGCTTCTTGTCTATATGGACCTGAAAAGCATCAGGCTGTTCATGGCATTGCACTTCCCTTTTGCATTACTAATGTTTTGGGCATTGGCATGGGCTGTCTGGTCCTCGATACTCACACCCTCTCTTTCCATCGCTTCTTTCTTGCTTTGTTGAATTTTGTGGGTGGGGGCGACATTGTACGTGTTTGTGAGAGACAGAAGAGGGGGAAGTCAAAGAACCATTGATAATGATCATCTTTATCTGCTTGGAGTTTGGTGCTTTCAAGGAGAGTGGATCAGGCAGGGTTGATCCGAGGATGTGAGGGTTTAGTTTTCCACTTTGCTTACAATATGAGAGACAAAATGAGCATGAACAATAATACTAGGAGTCTAGAATGAGGAATCAAAGAATGAGAACAGCAGCAGCAGCTGCCCATAATTGTGTGCAAAGCATGGTTGCAAGGTAACAAAACTCCTCATCACCATCATTGTGGACGTCATCAACATCACGATGGTGCTATTTATGTACAGTGGTTATCTGTTTAGGAGCTTCAATCATAGCTGCTACTGTTAGAGTCTCTTTCCATTAGGCTACAAATGATGATAGTTACACACAGTGATGTGATCATAGCAGCATAATGGAAAGCCATTGAAATGATATAGGGCCTTGTTTCTTGCTGTGGGGACATTTGTTTTCCATTGGAGAGTTGCAAGTGCATTGAAAAATATTTAATTAATCATGTTAGGAACTCCAGGAACATATGTTCTCATGGAAAAAAGGACAGATGTCATTGTACGGCGAGTCACAATTTAACGCTTGGCTCCTGCAATTGGCCAATGCTTGACCGGTAACATGACTTAGAGCTATGAGCCGACTGTGAGCCCAGCTGGTTGGAAAAACATAATGGAAAGTTGCTCTGATCACAGCAGCCTAATGGAAAAGATGTCCTAATTGTGAATCGTCTTCACTGTTCCAACAACAATCAAAGTGGGCCCCTCACCCTTTCCCCACCATTTGATACGTGGAATCTCATCATCATCGGCAGCAGCAGCAGATCATCAACATCATCATCAGCAGCAGATCATGATCATGATCATGAGCTGCTGCAGCAGCAACAACAGAAATTGGAAGATGGAATGTTCGGATATCACAGTACAGAGGTTGCTTGCATCGAGGTTGCATCAAACCCTATAGGTGAAGAAAGGGTTTGTAAGCATAAAGGACCTCTCTCTCTCTTTCTCAGACGAAGGGGCGGAGGACGCCCGAGGGTTTGGGTTGGTTAGGGATTTGATGGGTCCGAGGAAAACACGCCTCAAAAGCATGAGCAATGACGGTTGAAGCCGTGGACCTTGAGGAAGAAGAATCTTCTCCTCTTTGATCAAGGGTACTCGGTCCAAAAGAGCCATGTGGATCGCAGGTCTGCTTCTTCTCCTCGTCTTGACTCTTGTTGCGGGTTCCAAATCTTCGGCAGCTTTTCATGTTTGCTGTGGAAGATCTCTCTGTGAACATGCTGCAGATCCCTGAGGAGGACTGTAGTCTCCTGAGTTTTGGAGCTTTTGGGATTCTGTTGTTGTCTTTCTTCTTCTCTAGGGTTGGGGTTTTTTGCCTCCTCTTGTTCCTGTTTGGTTATTTATGTTTTTTAGACCCAAGATCTCTACTGACTTATTATATCATCAGATCATCTCTGGATGCTAATTTCAGGTTGACTGCGATCGCGAATGCATGAAGAAGCAAGCTCTCAGTACTTATAACTAACTACTTTGGAAGAAGAGAGATTTCTTCTCTTTCATGTAGCTTCAAGCATCTGCAATGATCGAATACAATAAATGGGAACAGATTGCTGCAGTGGTTGATTTTAGCTATGGCTTCTTGCAAGGTTTTGTTGGGAATCAGCCAAAGGTCTTCAATCTTTTCAGCAGACTGCAATATTCTCAGAGATTTTGATGTAAGTCATGCTCCAATGGGAACAGATTTACTGCAATTCTTAGCCCATGGATTGCAAGATTGTTTTGTGAATGAAGCAGTGTTGTGAGATCTATGTGGGTCAGCAGAGACTGCGATCTATGCACTCAGAGATTTTGACACTTGTGGGAGTTGAGTCCGGATGGTCCAGTTTCTTACACTTAGTATTTTCTCCAACAGGAATGCCATGGCTGTAGCATGATCATTATGTTAGAATGTCATGAATGGCCAGCTTTAAGAAGCAGTTAGCAGAAGCCTAGAGGATTGCTGCAAGCATAAGGAGCAGCATTGAGACAGGATTTGGAAACTAGGGTAAAGAGATAAGCCAGGCAGGCAGGCAAGCAAGCTTGGGTTCAGAAGCTCTCAAATGGCATTAAATAAGGGACCACCTGGATCTGGGCATGGGTCGTCATCAAGGCAGAGGTTGAAGCAGAGATTTGCATGCACATCAGGCATGCTTGTTGTCCATGAGGAGGATGAGCACCAATCTAGTGTGGTTCATAGCACTGCTTCAGCTACTCGAAACTTCTTCAGCTCCCTATCAGGGTTCAGACCACTTGTAGGCCAAAATAGGCAAAGGTCATGGCTGGTGCGAGATATGAGCTTGCCCAACTACTTGGATAGATTAGACACAGGCTCGTCATCTTTCAGTGACTCCATCAGTGGCTTTTCCAGTAATTTTGGGAGTGCACTTGACTTACCACAGTTGTTTGCAGTTGAAGATGCATTGTCAACTGGGGTGAAGCAGGTAGCACTGGAGAATCAGCAAGCTGTGGTGCAGCAGAGCCACTTGGAGGTGGGTCAAAGTTCCTCCACATCTGGCCCAGGTGAGAACCAAGCTCTTCTCAAAGATCTGCCCATACACAGTAGTGAAGATGATTCCCATCTTCTTGTTGATGGAGAAGTAGGGAAGGATGATTTACGGGTGTTCGGTGACATAGAGGACCTTGATACACTCAGTGTCCCTGCAGCTGCCAGTGGGTCCACTGAGGAGGAGGAGGAGGAGCCATTCATGGTTCTGGAACAGTCTCTTGATCCTCCTCAATCATCCAGAAATGGGCTTGCTTTGAGCAGGGACAATTTGCATGACGTTTCAGAAGTTGCAAAAGAGGAAGCAAAGGATCCTGATGTCCAAAACAAAACCTCTCCTGAAACAGAGATACAGCAACATCAAAAGGCTGTCAGTGCAGCTATTTGTATTCAGGCCATGTACCAATCTTCTAGTGCTCAGGCTGCTTTCAGATCAAAGCATGCTGCAGCTTTGAGGATCCAGAGCTTCTACAGAGGGTGGCTGGCCAGAAGAAATCAGAGAGTATGGATTGCAGGTTTGGTGAAGCTACAGGCTTGTGTTCGGAGGAACCAAGTATGCAAGCAGTACCACCAGCTACGAAATGTAGTGCTCATGCTTCAGAGGAAATGGAGGTTTGCCAGAAAGAGGAAATTGCAACTGCAGCAGAGTGAAGTGCTCAAACATGCAGCTATCAAAGTACAGAGTTCCTGCAGAAGCTGGGTTGCAAGGAAAAATTTCAAGGTTGACCTTGAAAGAGTAGTGATGCTGCAGTCCCTTGTTCGAAGAAGGAATGTACAGAAGTGGTTCTGCCAGCTTCGTGATGCAACTCTCACACTTCAGAGAATATGGAGGGCTTCTAAACTGCAACAATCACAACTGCAGAGTGAAGCAGAGGAGTGGGCAGCTGTCAGAATACAGAGCTCTTTTAGAGGTTGGGTTTCAAGAAAGAACTTCAAGGCAGACATTGGCAGAGTGGTGATGCTACAAGCGTGTGTTCGTAGGAATCAAGTCCAGAAGGAGTACCAGCAGGTGTACAATGCAGTTATCATTCTCCAAGGAAGTTGGCAATCCTTCAAGAGGCAGCAACGAGTACAGGAAGAATGTCGGGAACATGCGGCTCTGAAGATTCAGAGTATTTACAGGGCTTGGTTGGTTCAGAGACACTATAGAATGTGTAGAGATGGAGTTCTGAAGATACAGGCATGGATAAGGATGAAGCAAGTCAGAAGAAAGTACCAACAGCAGTACAATGCAGTCCTCAAACTGCAAGAATTGCAGAGGGCAGCCAGATTACGTCGTTTAGAATTGTGCAAATTGCATGAGTGTGCAACAGCTGTTGTGATCCAAAAATGGTGGCGGGGTCATCATCAGCGGCAGCTCTATAGACTTGAGCTTCACTTGCAGGATCAATCTGCACAAAGAATCCAAGTTAGTTGGCGAGGTTTTCGGTCCCTACAACTCTTACGTGCGGAAAAGTGGGTCAGAGAAAGAGCTGCCATATGTCTGCAGGCTGTCATTCGAGGGCATCAGGTTAGGCAGGGTATATTGCAGCAGAAAACTGCTGCATCCATTCTTGAGCAGCACAGGCAGGTGCTTTGTGCTGTTATAACAATCCAATCAGTTTTTCGAGCTTTTAAATGCCGAAGAGATTACCTCCACCTGCAGCAAAAGGTCTTGCTTATTCAGCGAACATGGCGTATGTCCCAGCAGAAATCACAACTTGTATCTGCACTACTGAAAGCAAAAGCTGTTGATGTGACACAAATTGTTGGACACCCTGAAGCTGAGGAAGTTTCAGCAGTTGCTGTTGCTGAGGAGAGGTTTACTGAGCCTAAGCAACCAAAACACAGAGAAGAGGGGAGGCAAATTTTGACTTCCGATCCTGGTTTGCATATGGAATCTGTTGAGGCAGCTGTTTATCCAAAGACCACAGATGCGGAAAGTGGAGAACTGGAGCAGCCAACATTCTCAACTCTAAGACCCAATAGCCCATCTGTAGAAGACTGGAATAATCTGCAAGTAGATGAGCTTGATGAATGTTTGGACACTTTCTTGGCAGCTCTGCCTTTAGCTTCCCACTCTAGACGGCAGTCTATGTGTCTTGATATTGACCCAACACCATCTGGTGCACTTCGTGTGGGAACCACAGTGTTTGGAAGAGCTGACAATATTTTCACTCCTGCAATATCCGACATGAACTCTTCAAATGCAAACGAGGAGCAACAGTGGCAGGATGTGCAATGTGCGAGTGCAAATGAGGTGTGTGCAACTGTGATGACTCAGGAGCCACAACCCAGTCATAATGACAGGACATTGTCTCATCCTAGTTATTCACAAGAAAGCATCAGTGATCAGGTATTGTACATCTGCAGGGTTTTCTTTTTACAATTGTATATATAATTGCTGTTTCGGATTCTTGTGGGACTGAATGTTGCTCATTCATTTTCATGTCAGGGACCATCACCTCTAGTGAATGGTGAGGGTTGCTCAAAGCCTCTCAAGAGTTCAAAGAGGGATGAGGAGCGATTACAACAGTTTGCACAGGTTTTTCTTACAATGCGCCAGATATCAATTCAGCAACAGCGGGCACAATCTGCTCCACCATTCCCACCTTCTTCCTCAATTGCTCAACTCTCCTCAGAGGAGAGCTCTGTCTCTTCAAGTCCACAACAGGGTGAACTGAATCTGACCACTGGAGTGAGCACTATCCAGAATGGACACGTGTCTTTGGAAATTAGGGATTCTATTCAGACACCTGAGAATCATGATGAAAGAGGACTCTCACAGGTTTATAACACAGGTACTGCAAATGCTCAAGATGTGGTGCTGGATATGGTGGAGCTTTTGAAAATGATGGAGCAATACTGTGACAGGGAGGCAGATGCAGCTGCTGATGCAACAAGCTCTAAGTCTATTTCTGGAGGTGATGACATTGAGGGTGGAAGAGCTTGGAACCTGCAAAAGAATGGCTACAGACGCACCTCCACAGCTGCACTTGGGATTAAGCATTTCAGACTACCAGATGTTAATGTCGTTTTTATTGTGCTTGTTGCTATGGTAGTGTACACTAGGACTGTGTGCCGTGATGTTTTCTCCAGGACCCGCCGGTTGCATCGCAAACCATAAAAGTGCTGCTGAAGGCCTGGAGGGGTGGATTATAAACTTTGTGCTATGATTCAAGAGGACACATTCAAGAGGAGCACCTTTCATGTTTGCTGCTGTCTATGAAGGTGCACACAATTCTTCTAAGCATCCATTTCAGATTTGCTGTTTCATCAAAGAGATGACCCACAGAATGGAGTGAAAAAAAGATACTGTCATCCTCAAATCCAGAGGATCTATTGTTGTTATGTATCAAATGTTTAGCAACAGCAAATTTCATACCACTTGCTTTTCACTTTGTTCGGAAAGCATACCACCAACGTGTTTCTGATCAGACCCAAGTTCAGGGACTAGTGCCAAACTTCAATAGCAGACACAATAGAGTCCTGTTGAGCCACTCCGACTGTATGGTAGAGGGACAGCCTGCCATTACACTTACATTCTCGAGTACTGAAACAGCATGGTAGTGTAGATTCAGAGATAATTTATTTAGAAGACCCCCAGTTTGTCCTGCCACATTCACCACAGTACAGAAGGTGCTGAAGTGGTGAGTACTGTATACTGTCATATGGAGGCAACTGTGGTTGTCTCAATGAGGAACAAGTGTATCTGTATCAGCATAGAGAGTGGAGCAAAAAACATTCATTATTCAAAGTTTTGTTCAGTTTTTTTCATGTTTCACTCTCTCTTCTATGACCTTTCTTTCACGAAGTTGCTTGGAGTAAATAAAGAGATTGAACTGGTGGGTCTGCAATCACTAGTCCCAAAGAGTGCTGTTCATCACATCACAATGCACATTACATTTCTACTATACATTTTCTGCACCAAGGTACAAAACGAGTTGATTTAATAACATATGGATTTTCATTTCTTTCCTTTGTTGTGTTTAAATGACGTGAGTGATTTTTTGACAATGTGAGGTTTAAGCATCTTAGTTGAGGAAGATGAAAAGCGATTTTTCAAATGAAAAACTGATATTTTTTCCTTTCAACTTCAAAGAGAATCTATCTATTAAGGGAGGCAGTTTGTTTATTTGTCATGTTGAGATCTCCCAAACCACAGTGCATCTTGTTGCATTCTTGGTACCATTCGAAACCCTTACGAGTAGGGGTGCACAGAGGTGATTTAGTAGGTGGGCTGTAGAAGTTTTTCAAAATCTTGCCTTGTACTGGCAACCTCTATGAATGCGGTATCTAAATGTGGTGACTTCTCACAGTTTTCTCTCAAAATATGACAAATGTTGCAAAAATTTCCAAAAAACCATTTGTGGGGTTTGCTCATGATTTTTTTTGTCACCATAGTAGGAAAATTCACCAGAAAATAAACAGAGCAGTACACGCCACACTATCTATCTATTACAGAAGGTAGTTCACTTGTTTTGTTTGTTTTGTTTTCCACATTGAGATCTCCCAATACACAACATTGGCTTCACTGTGATCTTGAAAACATTGGAAAACCCTCGATGAGTACAGGTGCATTGAGGCAGTTTCATAACGTTCAAACTTATGGTGCAAGAGTTATTGAATATTGAGCAATTTTGTCATTGGAAATCCAACTAAATTACAAAAACTGGTTTTGGAAGGAGACAATTAGTTGGGTAACAAGTTTATGCTTGGGCCAACAGCACAGGCCACACTAGTCAGAATGTATTCAAAGTGTTGTAGACTAAATTGAGTAGTATTTCTTGGCAATAGCAGTTGTAAATAGTTGTGTAGGGGGACTCAGGAGTGTGATCCATGCAAGAAAAAGATAAGGCAAAATGCCTCGTTGAAACCCATAACCCTAAATTATTGGCATGTAAGCTATTTGAGAGTGGGAGAGTTTTAAAAGAGGAAACAGTGTGTAGGTGTATCCCTACAGTCTATGTCTGATCTCTATTCAACTTTGGAATTTGCTGTTTGGAAAGAAGCCAATAAACAAGACCCCCAAGAAAAACCCCAACAAACCAAGAATTGCTGTAGATGATAGAAAACACCAGGGGAACTTCGCTTGTGATCCCAGCTGCAGCAAGAAAGCCAGGAACATTTGGCAGGATTCCAGCAACAAGAGCCACCAAAGCTGAGAGATTAAAGCCTTTTGTATACCAATATGGTCCTTTCTCATCACTTGAATAAAGCGCATTGATGTCAAGACTTCGATCCCGCACCCAAAAATAATCCACCAACATAATGCCACCAACTGGACCCAGTAATGCGGAGTACCCAATTAGCCATGTGAAAATAAAGCCTTGACTTGACTGTATTAATCGCCATGGTGCAAGTAAGATCCCCAAAACAGCTGTGAAAATCGCTCCTCCTCTGAAAGAGAAGATTTGTGGGTTTAAGTTCACCAAAGAATTGGCTGTGCCAACCACGTTTGCAGCAATATTTGATGCCAAGACAGCTAAGATAACCCCAATCAATGCTAAGAGAGTTGGAAACAAGCCACCAATTAAACTCATTACTTCAATTGGGTCTGAGATTGCACGTCCAAATATGGTAATTGTCGCTGATGTAACAGCCACACCTATGAAACTGAATGCGGCCATGAAGAGTGGGAGACCAATTGCTTGGCCTGCAATCTGATCTGCTTGACTTTTTGAAAACCTTGTGAAATCTGCATGGGATTAGTGGATCAGGATTTGAACACACTTGACTGTTACAAAAAAATTGAGGTGCATGGTGAGGGGAAAAAAAAACACAAAGTGTCAGGTAAGGCACCCAACCCACATGAGGAGCCTCAAAGTTTTGAGCCCTGTGAATGAGAGTGGGCAGTAGTCCCAAGCGAAGAATGGGGAGATTCACTGGGCTCAAACATAGAGCTGCTCCAACAACAACAATTGCAAGTCTTGAACATATGGATCTACATTTGAAGCAGGGAGCTCATAATATATATATATATATAATGAATGCATTCCACCTACCTGGAATGTTGAGAGTGAGAGAAACCCAACATCCAACATTGGCTGTCAATGCAGGAAAAAACACCTGCCAAAATTGACCAGCTTTCGCACCTCCAGGCACAAACTGTGAGGGAGCAGATAATATGGGTCCAAATCCGCCTGCTTTGATGTATGCCCAAGCAAGCAATGTGCATGACAAGACAATCAAAATTGGAGCACTGTATTTTTCCAACTGCTTGATGCTTGCAATTCCATTCCATATGATCCCTACCTGCTTATAGCGCCATGTGAACACTTCAAACCCATGGTCAGTTTCAAAACCAATGTAAGTCTTATACCAACAACTAAAGAGAAGCAAAACCCATGCAGAAACGAACTGGTTCAAGACATTGCAGTAGTAGAAGCTTTGACCAACAGCCAGAATGAAATGCACATATGAATGGGATCAAAGATCTGTTGATTCTGTAGCCCATTGGTGATCAGGACTCTACAATGCAGAACTAGACGAGACAAAGCAGGTTTGATCAGAAAAGATTGTTGCAGTAAGATTTAGAGTTTAGGGTTTATCATCATCAACTTCTTCTTCATCAGCAAGTGCATCCCACCTGTAGCAACCAGAAGAGCATGAAGGAGGCAAATTCAGGAGCACTGATGCCAAGCCATGGAATGACGGGCCATTCATGAGATGGAAGAGGAGCTGGATCTACTGCATGATGGGCTGCAAGAAGAGCATTGAGTAGCTGGAAAATGGCCTGGCCACCAATCCAAGTCTGAATTCCAAACCAGCCACAACCGATGAAAGCTCGTAACAGAGCAGGCACGTTGGCTCCCACGATGCCGAAGGGCGCTCTCGCAATCACGGGGAATGGGATGCCGAATTTGGTGCCGGCATGGCTACTCAGAACCATGGGGATGAGAACAATCACGTTGGCCAGAAACACTGTGATGATTCCTTGCCACCATGCCATGCCCATCTCCACCAAGCTTCCTGCCAAGTAGTACGTGGGTACCCCCACCACTAGCATCACCCACAAGCTTGCCATGTCCTTGGCCGTCAGTATCCTCCCCTCTTCCATTATGGGTGCAAAATCCTGGTTGTACAACCACTTGTCCGGATTGATTGGAGCTCTTGGACAATTGGGTTCCAGCAACTTCCCCCAGAAAGTCTTCGTCCTTGACTCAGCTGCAGCTGGTTTTCCGTCGGAACTTGACGATGAATTAGCATCTGAGCCTCCCAGCTCTGCTGAGTTGAGGAGAGAGCTGATGACATTGGAGCTAGATGATGATGCACCCGTGACATCCAAATTAGCTGCTGCAGAAGAGCTAACAAGGAGCTTCTCTCTAGTAGTATCTACACCCTTGGACATTCTCAGACTGCCAAGAAGCTCACGAATCGTCATAGCTGCAAAACAGACAACAGAGTCTCGACACTCTTTGCAAATCAATCTATGAAGCTGTTTCTGAATGGATTCTCCAACAACAAAAATTTCTTACGATTCTCTCCGAAATTTATAAAAGCGATGATGATGAGAGCAATTGCGAATCTCCTCTCCTCAGCTCTCGATTCGCTCGCAGTGCTGCACAGGGAAGCAAGGCAGGAACTCCGGGTGGGAAGCCAGCCGGCGAGTACTCCGGGAAGGAAGCAAGCCGGCCCGGCGAGAACTCCGGGTGAGCTTTCTTCGCATCTTTTAAAAAGCCAAAAGTGTTGGAAAGATTCATTCCGCCGCTGACGAGACTCTCTTTTCATC
>Ga0116229_10011101_pt1 | contig 13373 bp, 6 predicted proteins | sample S1TSphgellanicum_3_FD_87313 | JGI IMG/M metagenome (GOLD analysis project Ga0116229, IMG submission 87313) | Host-associated microbial communities from peat moss isolated from Minnesota, USA - S1T2_Fc - Sphagnum magellanicum MG | ecosystem: Host-associated > Plants > Peat moss > Unclassified...
CGGCGGGCGCGGGGACGGCGGCACTCCCGCCGCCTCCGCAGGCGCTTACACTCACGACGAACGCCAGCGTGAGGAATCGCAGAAACCGTTTCACTTGAACGACACCTTTCCGATTTGACCGTTCGCGTTATCGAGCATCCACAGCGTTCGATCGCCGCGATCGACGAGGCTCGCGATCACGGCGTACTGCGCGGCAAGGGCGGCGTACGCGTAGGTCGCGTGCGTCGTCGGGTTGATGACGCCGATCGCGTCATAGGTGGAAAAGTCGAACCCGTTACCGAGCCGCTCTGCAAACCAGATGTTGCGATCCGAGCCCACGATCATCGCGTAAAAGTCGCCCGGTTCGACACCGTTCGTGTAGGTCGCGACCGCACCAGTCGTCGGATTGACGGTGCCGATCGTGCTCGTGCCGAGGACGACGTTCAAGCCGGCGAACCAGATGTTGCCGTCCGGTCCGGTCACGACCGTATGCGGTTCGAGGTTCGGCGATTCTGGCGCCTGGATCGACGTGCTCGAATAGGTTCCGTTCGCCGTCACGCGGCCGATTGCGCTGCTCGCCGCGTCCACGAACCACAGCGCGCCGTCCGGTCCGAGCGTCATCGACTCGAATCCGAGGGCGGGAACCGCGTTATCCGGCGTGGCGAATTCGGTGATCGTGCCGCTTGCCGTCGCGATCGTTCCGAACGCGGAGGGACTACCGACGAGCCCCGGGACTTCGTTGGTTTCCTCGTCGTAGAACCACATCGTACCCGGAGCACCGGCCACGATCGAGAGCACGCGCGCATTCGGTCCGAGCCCCGCGCTATACGTGGCGACGGCCTGTGTCGCGGGGTTGAACGAACCGATCTGAGCGCCGTCGGCGAACCAGAGCAAACCGTTCGCATCGAAGGCGATCGACGTCGGGCCCGCGTCGTTCGGATCGACGAGGTACGACGTGTAGACTCCGTTCGCGGGGTTGAACGAATCCACCGTTCCGGCTTGCTGGTCGTCGCTCCAGAGCAGTCCGCCCGGCCCCTCGACGAGATTCGAGGGGATCAGCAATTGATGCGCGTTCCCGTAGGCGGCGTACGTGCCGGGTTGCGGGAGAATCGTCACGGGAATGGTTGCGGTGAAGCTGCCGTTGTTCACGGCGAGCGAGGTCACGTCGAACGTCACCGCGGGCGTCACGGTCGCGACCGCGCTGCCCGATTGCAGTGGGCCTGCCGTAACGGTGACGCTGCCGTCCTGCGCGTTTGCGATCGTCGCGAGAAAACTGCCCGTGAACCCGGTTTGCGTGACGGTCGTGCTGGCGCCGCTGGTCTGATCGTCGTACATGACGAGTGCGGTCGGCGTGAACGTGAGGGGATCTGCGGCGAGGGTTACCGCTGCAACACCGGTTCCGGTCGCCGTGATGAGCCCGTTGCTCAGTGACTTGCTACCGTCGAAGGTGACGGTCAGGACCGTTCCCGGTTGTGAGACGCTCGCCGTCGAGAGCGACAAGGCGTGGGTCGGATCGCCGGTGATTTGCAAGGCGATCGGGCTCTGGTACGCTGCGCTTCCGACGATCGTGGCACCCGCTGCGTCGACCGCGTCGAGGGTAACGGCGTAACGGTGGATCGCGCCGTCGTTGACGAGCGGCAGCGAAGCGGGCGAGAACGCGATCGCTGCCGGCACACCGCCGAGCGAGAGCGTCACGGGCGTCGACGATCCGGCGACCACGTTCTCCGCCAGCGTCGTGCTTGCGAGCGGCGTGCCTGTCCCCGTGCTCGACGCGTAGGTAGAGATCGCGAAGACGTCGAGGCCGGCCGCAGCTGCTGCAGCGACGGTACACGTGAGATCGCCGGCGGAGTCGCTCGCACAGCCAGCGACGCCGGCGGCGAGTTTCACGACGGTTGGTGCGATCGTCGCACTCGCGCCGTTGACGCTCTGCACGGTGATGCGTATCGACGCCGTGTCGGGCGAGATGTAACTCGACCGGCGATGATTCGAAGCGGTGCTCGTCTGCGCCGGTATCGTCAGGACGAACGTTTGGGTCACGGGCGAACTGCTCGCCGTTGCGCCCGGCGTCGCGCTCGATCCGGGATGCGCCGGAAGACTGCTTGCGCCGCCGCCGCCGCCGCACGCGGCCAACAGGGTAAGTCCGCCCGCGGCGAAGATGGTGCGAGAGATCATTGGTGCGTCACCGCCGTGATGAGCGAGCGTGCGAATGGGACGCCGAGGCCGGTGACCAAGTCGAATCCCGGTCCCGCGTTGTAGCCCGGATCGAGCGGTGGCGACGATGGACCGGGGCCGGAGACGGCTTGCTGATTGTCTCCGTAGAGAACGTCGTAGAAGACGTGCGCGTAACTCGGCAGGATCGAATTTGCCGACGCGTACTGTGCGTAGAGTAGCGGCGCAGCGTTCCCGAGTCGGTACCGCTTCGCTCCCTGTGCCGTTGCACACGTGCTGCTTTGCGCGCACGCCTGCAGGACGAGCGCCCACATCGCCGCCATCTCGGGTGCCGCGACGCTCGTCCCGCCCTCGCCTCCGACACTCGCACCGAAGGCGGCATTGGTGAGTGCCGCCATCCCGGTCTCCGGATCACCGAGCAGCGAGACGTCCGGGACGTTGCGCATGGAACCGCTGATACCGGGCAGTCCTTGCTGCCACGGCGTCAACGACTGCGCGAAGTACGCGGAGATGCCGCCGCCGCTGCCGCCCGATCCGCCCCCGGTGAGCAGTCCCCAGCCGCTGATCTGATTGGAGAGTTGGCCGAAGGCATTGAGCGGCGCGTTGACGCCGCCGACGCCCGTGACGCTGGGATCGGTCGCGGGATAACTCACGCATTCCTGATTGATCTGCGGCTGATAGGCGGGTCGTTGACAACCCTCCGCTCCGGCATCGCCGGACGAGACGAAGACGGCGACGCCTTCCGCCGCGAGAGCGGCAAATTCCATCGGGCCGAGGCCCGTCGTCGGGTCGGGCGATCCGAGCTCGTACGGTGCTTCGGCGACTTCCGGCCCGCCGTAACTCAAGCTGAGTACGTCGACGCGATTGTCGGCGATCGCTTGTTGAATCTCTTCATCGGAGACGTTGAGCCCGAGCAGCGGGTAGGGCGTCGTGCCGCTTGCACACGGCGCCGCCGTCAGGTCGCCGTTGCCGTCGACGCAATACGCCGGCGCATAGCCGAGATAGAACAAGACGTTCGATCCCGGTGCGAGGCTCGCGACCGACTCGGTATCGATCTGGGCTTCGACGTCTTCGGGATTGCACGTCGGAAGCGTCCCGCCGCACTCCGCGGTGACGGGCGGCGGCGTTTGAAACCCGGTCAGCGGCGGGTTCTCGATGCCCGGCGTCGCGACACCCTGGTCGGTGACGTTCACTTGCGTCACCGTGGCCACGTTCGTCGAGAACATCGTGCCGTAGGCCGGGACATCGGCGCTGCTCAGCGGCCCCGTCCCGATGATTCCGACCGTGATTCCGGTGCCCGTGAATCCGGCCGCATACGCCCCCGTATAATCGAACGCGTTGCGAATCTGCTGCGGCGTATATCCGCTCGCTGTCGTCGCGCCGCCGCTGATGGGGAGAAGCGTCCGGAACTGGCGCGGCAGCGAGACCAGGCGCGTTACGCCGGTGACCGGGAGCGGCTGCGCAAAATGGGGCGTCGTTTGCGGTGCGACGAACGTGGTCGCGCCCTGCGTGTAGATACCCATCGTCGTCCCGAACGCCCGCTCGATCGCGTGTTGCGGACCGCTCACGTAGAGCGCGAGGTGCTGCGGCCAGGTGCCGACGTGGAGTCCGTACGACGCAAAGTATTTCGCGACGGTTGCGACGGTCGCCGCGGACGCGCCGTACTGCGCGCCGATCTGCGCCGGCGTCAAGAACTTCCGGTAGAGGGGTGACGCGGGGTCGCTGACCTGCGCGGCGTAGCGTTGCAAACCGGCGGCGTTCTGGCTTTGCATGACGACGTCGACGCCCAACGTCCCGACGTTCGCCGTGCCGACGGCGTGTGCGCCGGCGAGCGCATCGGCGCCGTAGGTGAACGCCGCGGTTGCGGCCGGTTGCGTTGCGGTAACCGGTTGCGTCACGGGCAGTGCCGTGCGCGCCCCGCCCCCGCCGCCGCATGCGGCGACGATGACCGTCGCCAGCAGCGCTGCGAATTTTCTCGACGGCCGCGACCTCATTGTACCCCTCCTTGCGCGCGCAGGCGCGCCGCGCGGTGAATCAGTTGCATCAAACGCGTCCGCTCGGCGCTGTGGACGCTACGGTCGAAGCGCGCACGGAGTGCGGAACTCACACCGGCGGGCACGCCGATCACGCCGCGCGCGCTTTGCGCCCCGCGGACGGCGCTCGTCGCGGCGATGCTCGAGCTCGGCTGGAGCGCCAAGGTCTCCGCGACCGTCGTGATTTCGAGTGGCGGCGCTTGCGTGAACACGTACGCTTGATCGCCGCTGAAATCGTAATAGAGGGTTTCTTTATCGTTCAGTGTCGAGCAGAGCACGCCGTAGCCGGGTGCGACGTAGCTCGTCGTCGTCTGCGTCTCGGTATACCCGAGGATCGTATCGGTGCGTACGATCGATTGCATGCGGGCCGTCGCTTGGGCCGGAAAACTCTTCGCGAGATTGCACGCGGCCGGAACCGCGACGATGCCTTGATCGAGATCGGTCTCGGCGTAGAGCGCCGCGCTCGAGCCGTACCAGCTCGGAAGTTGGAACGTCGACGTCGGTGTGCCCGTGGTGTCGAGCGAGTGGTACTCGTTGATCGTGATGAGTGGACCGCCGCTGGCTTGCGTTTCGGGCGGACTGTACGTGATCGAGATCGCCCCGCCGTTTGTGACAAACGAGAACGACCCGCTGCCGTCGGAGTTTTCCTGAATGTTTCCGACGCCGGTATAACCCGGCGCGCTGTAGCCGGCCGGATAGGTCGTCTTCTCGCTGTACGATCCATCGGCGTTGATCGTTCGAACGACGGTTACCGCGGAGCCGTTCGTATCGCCGGCGATCGCTTCATCGATCGTCGAGCCGGGGCCGTTCGTCCATTGTGCCCCGGCGACCTCGGGCAATTCATCGATGATGACGGCGGGTGTGAGCAGGGTCGACACACCGTCGCCGGCCTCGTCGGCATATTGCGAACCGTAATCGAGCAATGTCGACGCCGTCCCGCTCGCGCCGATGAGTTCGTAGGTGTCGGTGGTCGCCGTGGTGGTCTCGAGTCCGCTTGCGAGCGCGTCGGTTTCCGCGCTGTGAAGATCGGTCAGCCCGCTCGCACCGTTGAACGTCTGGTTCGTGCGAACGCTCACGTTCTGCGTCACGTTGACGGTGGTGACGGCGATCGGCTCGGGCGAGGGTGAACCCGACGCGACGATTTCCGGAAACGATTGGTCTGCTTGCACGAGTTGCCCGGCGTAGACGAAGAGGTCACCCGCCGTGAGCGGATACGACAATGGCTGCGCTGTCGGCGAGGCGATCGTGCTCGGCGCTGCGCTTGGCGCGGCCGGGGGAGCTACCGTGCTGCTGCCGCCCCCGCCACATGCACATAGGAAGCAACACGAAAAGGCGGCAACTACAAGTGCCCGAGCGTTCATCCGTCCGGATCCTCCGCGATGGTCGACGCGCGAAATCTCGCCGCGCATCTCCCTGTGATAGCAAGCCACCGTAAACAGACCGTAAACAGCCTGCACGTCGGCGCCTCCGGTTCGCCGCGGGTGAGATTGCGATTGCTCGGCACCTACGCGGTCTTCGTGGACGGCATCGAGATCGGTGCTCCGGCAAACGCAAAGAGCCGTTCGTTGCTCGCTTACCTCGCGCTCCGACGCGGGGAGCGTGTTCGCCGCGAGGTGCTGATGGCCGAATTTTGGCCGGACGCCGAACCCGGCAACGCACGCAACAATCTGAAGACGGCGCTCTCGCTCGTACGCCGGTTGTTCCGGCACGCGGGATTCGATCCGGACGCGATCGTGACGGCCGAACGCGATGCCGTTCGTTGGTCGGCGCCGGTCGCCGTCGACGTGCGTGAAATCGAGCGCTGTTCGCGTGATGTCGATTCGGAGCGATCGCTCGCGATCTCGCTCTACGACGGGGAACTCATGCCCGGCGATTACAACGCATGGGCGAACGAACTGCGCGAACGGCTCGCGGCCCGATTCGAAGATATGTTGCGTGCGGAGCTCGCGGCGCGCCCGGGGACCGTACTCGCGGAGCGGGTGTTGCTGCTCGACCCGTTTTGCGATGACGCGTATCTCGCGCTGATCGACGACGCCCTTGCCGCGGGCAACGTGCGCGAAGCGCAGGCGGTATTTTGGCGTTATACGAGCGCGCTCGCCGAGGTCGGCAGCACCCCGGGCGCCGCGCTCGCGCAGCGCGTGGGTTTGGCGGCGCGCACCGAGCCGGCATTCGACATCGGCTTCGTCGGACGGGCAAGCCAGATCGCGGAAATTCACGCCTGGCTCGCCGGCGGTTCGGCGGTACCTCCGGTCCTCATCGTGAGCGGCATCGCGGGGATCGGCAAGTCGGCGCTGGTGGCCGAAGCGCTGCGGACTGCACCGGCCATCCCGCCGGATCTGTGCGTTCGCGATCACGGCAGCGAAGCGGATGGCGCGCAGCGCGTGCTCTGCTGTGTGCGTCCGGAAGCGCTCGCGGACGCGCGCGCCGCTGCTCCGGATGCGCGCGAGATTCAGCTCGAGGGTCTCACGCGCGGCGAGATCGCGTTGGCACTCGCGCGCGGTGCGGGTCGCGATGCCGCCGGCGCCGCCGAGTCGTTGTGGAATATCTCGCTCGGGCACCCGCTGCTCGTCAACGCGGAACGTATCCGTCTGCTCCGCGAGGGTGCGTGCGGCGCGCGCTCCGAGCCGCGATTCGAACGCGACGTCGTGCGGGTGTTCGAAGAACAACTTGCGGCGGCGGGCGACGATGCCGTGCAGGTCGCCGAACTGCTGGCGCTCGAGCCGGAACTCGATGCCGACGATCTGGTCGCGCTGCTCGATTGGAGCCTGGATCGGGTCGGCGAGGCACGCGCGCGACTGACGACCTTTGGGATCATCGATGCGGAGCGCCCGGCAGCGTTTCGTTTCCCGCTCTTTGCCGACGTCGCAACCCGTCGCTTCGCGAACGGGCGGCGTCACCAGACGATTGCGAACATCACCCAGCGGCTGACGCTGCACGAACGTCCCAGCGCCAAGCGGCAGTTGGCAAAACACTATGTGACGCTCGGCCGGGATCGCGACGCAGCCGCGGCGTCCCTCGAAGCGGGCCGCGCGTTCGTCACCTTTGCCGCCTGGACCAACGCGCTCGGGGCATTCGACGAAGGCATCGCGGTTCTCGAAGGCGTCGCCACGTCGAGTGCGGCAACGATGCTCTTACGCGAACTCTATGTCGCGCGCGGCGACGTGCTCAATCAACTCGGCCATTTTCTCGAGGCGCTACGCTCAATCGATCGTGCGCTCGAACTGACCGGTCACGAGACGAAGGCCGATCTCGTCGAGCGGGCGACCATACTCATCAAGGCGGGCCACGCATTCTCGCGGTTGAACAAATCGGAACCGGCGTGGCTTGCGGCACGTGACGCCGAAGTGTGCAGCCGAAATGCCGGCGCGCTCTCGGTCGAACTCGAAGCGACGAGTCTGACCTCTCGGCTGCACAACAACGCGATGCGCTACGAGGAGGCGGTGGCGTGTGCGAGCGCCGGATACGAGCGCGCGATGGCGGCCGGAGAATGGGCTGCCGCCTCGACGCTCGCCTACCGCGTGACGGAAGGCCTGCGCCGATTATTGCGCTTCGGTGACTGTTATCGCTGGTCGCAGCGCCAGACCGACGCTGCGGTGCTTGCCGGCCCGGAAGTCGAAGCACACGCGCATTTTGCGGCCGGCGCGGTCGCCTATTCGGTCAATCAACTTCCGCTCGCCGCCGAGCATGCACGCCAGGGGCTGCGGCTCTTGGAGTCGATACGGCGTCGCCAGTCCTTGTTGCCTTCGCCGTTCGGCCTCGCGGAGTGGAACTTCCATCAGGCCCTCGCGCACGTGAGCGGACTGCTGGGAGCGGTCGGCGATGCGCTTGCCGAATGTGAATGGCTCGTGCGCTCGCCGTGGATGTTCAATACGTCGGGGTGCGCCGCCATGACACTTGCGACGGTAGTCGACGTTCGCTTTCTCGCCGGGACCGCCGACGATCATCGCGCCGCGATTGCCCTCGCGTACCGGATTCCGCCCGTACCGGAAGGTCATCCCGGCATTTTTCTCGATCTTACGGCGCGCGCGCGAATCGCGGCGATCACCGGCTCGCGATCGCAAGCGGTCGAGTTGCTTCACGCGGCGTATGCAGCCACCGTCGCTGCGGAACCGCTGGTCCCGGATCAAATCCACATCTCGTACGCGAAGCTCGCCGAGGCAGCCGACGGACTCGACGATCTCCTCGCCGCGCGCGCCACCGAAGCCGCCCGCCGGCATCGCCAGATCGTGATCGATGCGGCCGGCGCGTTGTGGAACGCGTCCTGATCCGCGCGACCTAGGCGCGCTCGAGCGGACGGTCGCTCGGGGAATCTGCGAGCGAGTGGATCTTCCGATAACGCTCGAGCTCGATTTCGTTGAGGGCGATCGAAGCGTGCGCGACGACGCGGACGAGCAGTTCGCGTTCTTCGGGGTCGAGGTCCAGGCCGCTGATGTTGTGGCCGTACATCACGATCGCGCTGACGCGTCGATCGAAGAAGATCGGGGCGGCGAACGAGAGCCGTTCGTTGGGGAACATGTCGCGGATCTTCGCGGTGTCTTTCGCGCTGAAGGTCATCACGTTACGCGAACTCGCGATCTGACGCGTGAGCGGATGATCCGGGGCGAGGCGGTCGATACAGTCCGTCGGCCACGAGAACTGATCGGCGAGCACGAAATCCCCGTTGGGCTGGCGCACGAGTACGCCGCCGAACGAAAGGGCGAGCGCGTGCGCGGCGTCTTTGAGCAGGGCGCGATACACGTCGGCCTCGGTTTCGGAATCGAGAATGTAGCCGGCGATGAATTCCAACGCTTTGCGCTGGTTGTGCCGGTCGCGGAAGATGAAGCGGTCGACCAGGTGATCCAGAAAGCCCTTGATCCGCCCGGTGAGCGCGCCGATCACCATCGAAATCGCGATCAAGAAGCCGTACGCGAGATCGGAGTTGTTGTAGAAGATGTACGTGCCGACTTCTTCGACGAGCGTCAGGCTGGCGATGAGTCCGAACGCCAGCGACGTATACACGATGCCGCGGCTCACGACGAAATCGACGTTGAAGAAGCGTTGCCGGATTACGGCGATCCACACCACGATCGCCGGGACGACCGTCAGCGAGACGAGGCCGCCGTTGAGCCACGGCGGGATGACCCGCGGGAAGTACGCATCGGAGAGCAGCTGCCCGACGCCCGCAAGGCCGAACGCGAGGCCGATCCACGTCATTTGCACGCGCGCCGCGCCCTCGGCGCGGAACCAGGCGACAACGAAGAGGACGATCGTCAGCACGGTCATCGCATCGATGGTTCGCGTATAGGCGACTTGCAGCGTCGCCGCAGGTGCGGCGATGAAATCGAGCCGCCAGGCGGCTTCGGCGTTCGCGACGCCGAGCACGAGCCCGACGATCGCCGAGCCGATCGCAAACGCCCGCTCGCGCGAGATATCTTCGTCGCCGTCGATGAGGCAGAACGCGAAGAGCAAGAGCGCCGCGCGGCTCATCCCGCGCACCGCGTCGTCGATCCACATCGGGATCGGGCGCCACGGATTGGGAATCACGAGATCGAGATACGTCGTCGGCGCCAGCGTGCCCAGACAGAAGATGAAGAACGCGAACGTCGCGATCTTGGGCTTCACGAGATAAAGCATCGCGCCCAGCCCGGCCGCGATCAGAAAAAGGAAGATGCGCAGAATCGCGAGCGCGCGCGAGGGCATTGTCTCGGGCCGTGCGATCAGGTGCAGCACCATCGGCTTGCCATCCCGGATGATCGGCAGGTGACGATCCGGGTTATCGTACGTGAAGCCGCTTCCGGCGAGGCCCGGCTTGCGATCGAACGGTTTGATCTTGTCGATCGCGACCTGGTCGCCGACGCGGATGCGGTCGGAGCCCTTGGGCACCGCCGCCGGAGCGACCACGACGACGCCGTTCGCGTCGGTGGTGTACCCGAAGGTCTGCAGCGGGTAGACGGCGCGGACGAGATCGGGGACGCAGCGCGTCCCCGTCAGCACGATCAGCACCGTCACGACGACGAGCCGAATCCAGTACTCGCGGCCGAGCGAAACCTGGGGAAGTCCGGCGGATGGGCTGGCCTGCATCACGTCAGACGTTCCCCATTCAGCCGTCCTTCGAGGGGGCCACGATGACGTTCTCATCCGAGGCCAACATCATGCCATGGCCATCCTGAGTCGCCCCCATGTCATCGTGAGTCGCCCCCATGTCATCGTGAGTCGCCCCATGTCATCGTGAGTCGCCCCATGTCATCGTGAGTCGCCCCCATGTCATCCTGAGGCTCTCGAAGGATGGGCGTGCGATAACCCTCGTGGCGTGCCCATGCTTCGAGAGCCTCAGCATGACATGGTGGCGGCTCAACGTTCCTTGTTAACCCTGAGCCGGTCGGGTAGGTGGGCTCCATTTGCCGACCATGCTGCGCGCGATCACGATGCGTTGGATCTGTTGAGTGCCTTCGTAGATCTGGGTGATCTTGGCGTCGCGCATCATGCGTTCGACGGGGTACTCGGTCGAGTAGCCGAACCCGCCAAGCAGCTGCACGGCGTCGGTCGTCACGCTCATCGCGACGTCGCCGCATTTGAGTTTGCACATCGCGGCCCAGGTCGTGATGTCCGGGGCGCCTTCGTCGCATTTGCGGGCGGCTTCGTAGAGCAAGAGGCGGGCGGCTTCGACTTCGGTTTTCATGTCGGCGAGCATGAACTGTAAGCCCTGTTGCTGGGAAAGGGGCTTGCCGAACGCGACGCGCTCTTTCAGATAATTGGTGGCGTAGTCGAGCGCGCCTTGCGCGATCCCGAGCGCCTGCGCCGCGATCCCCGGACGCGACTTGTCGAGCACTTTCATTGCGATCTTGAAGCCGTCGCCTTCGGGTCCGATCAGGTTCGCGGCCGGGACGCGGCAATTCTCGAATGCGAGCTCTACCGTCGGTGATCCGCGGATGCCCATCTTTTTCTCGATCTTGCCGATCGAAAAACCCGGCGTGCCCTTCTCGACGATGAACGCGCTGATGCCGCTGGGCCCTTTGTCCGGATCGGTCACGGCGAACACCGCGACGACGTCTGCGACGTTACCTTGCGTGATCCAGATCTTGTTGCCGTCGATCACCCACTCGTCGCCGTCTTTACGCGCGCGCGTGCGCATCGAACCGGCGGCATCGGAGCCCGAGCCTGCTTCGGTGAGCGCGTAGGCGGCGACCCATTCGCCGCTCGCGAATTTCGGCAAGTATTTTTTCTTCTGCTCTTCGCTGCCGCCGATCAGAATCGGCAAGGCGCCGAGCTCCTGCACCGCGATGATCAGCGAACTCGATGCACACGCCTTGGCGACTTCCTCGACGACCTTGACGTAGGTGAGGAACGTGCCGCCGAGGCCGCCGTATTCGGCCGGGAAGGGGATGCCGAGCAGATCGTTTTCGGCGAAGAGTTGCTTGATGTCGGCCGGGTACTCGGCGTTCGCGTCGATCTCGGCGGCGCGCGGTTCGACGCGCTCCTTGACGAGCTGGCGAACGACGTCGAGGATCATGGCCTCTTCATCGGATGTGTCGGGACGGGGCGGTGCGATGGCCATCGGGTCGGTACTCCGGCGAGAAAAAGGGAAACGGTCCGGGGTTCGACGTTCCCGCGCGGGTGGCCCCGTCGCGGGAACCGAAGCCGCCGCGCGATGACCGCTCATCCCGCCACCCTCGAACGGTGGGTTCCGACGCCCGAACAGATCGAACGCGCGAACCTCACCGCCGTCCTGCGCGACTTCGGCGTGGCCGACTATCCCGGGCTGCTCGCGTACGCGAAGCGCGACCTCGACGGATTCTACGAGCGCCTGGTGCGCCGGCTCGATCTGCGCTGGGATGCGCCGTGGACGGCCATGCGCGACAACGACCGCGGCAAGGCGCTCGCGACCTGGTTCCCGGGCGCCGGCTTCAACGCCGCGGCGAATTGCCTCGACCGTCACGTCGACGTCGGCCGCGGCGCCGACGAAGCGCTGGTCTGGGAAGGCGAAGACGGGGCGGTACGCCGGTTTACGTTTGCGGAACTGCGCGACGAAGTGGCGCGCGCGGGCGCGACGCTGGCGCGTTTGGGAGTCGGCCGCGGCGATACCGTCGGGATTTTCATGCCGCTGATCCCGGAGGCGGCGATCGGCTTGCTCGCGATCGCCTACATCGGCGCGATCGCGGTTCCCGCGTTCTCCGGCTACGGGCCCGACGCGCTCGCAACGCGGCTCGCCGATGCGCGTGCGAAGGTGCTGCTCACCGTTAACGGCGTCACGCGGCGCGGCAAGCCCGTTGTCAGCAAATCGATCGTGGACGACGCGCTTACGAACGTGCCGACCGTCGAACACGTGCTGGTCTTCGATCGCGTCGATCTCGACGTGCCGATGCAGCCGGGTCGCGATCTGTGGTGGCGCGAGGAACTTGCAAAGACCGCCGAGTCCGCGACCTACCTGCGCACATCGGCGAACGATCAACTGATGCTGCTCTACACCTCGGGCTCGACGGGAAAACCAAAGGGTGCCAACCACGTGCACGCCGGCTTCCCACTCAAATGCATGATCGATCAGTATCTGTGCTTTGACGTGCGCCCGGGCGACCGGATGCTGTGGTTCACCGACATGGGCTGGATGATGGGGCCGTTCCTCGTCTACGGCGCGCTCGGTCTGGGCGCATCGATCGTGCTCTACGAAGGCACGCCCGATTATCCCGGTCCGGATCGTCTCTGGAACATCTGCGCGACGCACGGCGTGACGCACCTCGGGATCGCGCCGACCGCGATCCGTTCGCTGATGGCGCACGGCGACGAGCCGCCGAAAGGCCACGATCTCTCGAAACTGCGCATTCTCGGCAGCTCGGGCGAGCCGTGGAACACCGAACCGTGGAAATGGTTCGCGACGCACATCGGTCGCGGCGAAGCGCCGATCATCAACTATTCGGGCGGCACCGAGATCGGCGGCGGCATCATCGGCGCATTCCCGACGATGCCGCTCGTGCCGAACAGCTTCCACGGCCCGATCCCCGGCATGATCGCCGACATCTACGATCCGCACGATCCCCACCCCGTGCGCGGAACGGTGGGCGAACTGGTCGTGCTCGAGCCGTGGCCCGGGATGACGCAGAGTTTCTGGGGCGGCGATGCGCACACGCACGACGACGTGCGCTACCTCGCGACGTATTGGGAACGCTTCCCCGACGTCTGGGTCCACGGCGACTGGTGTATCGCCGAACGAGACGGCGC